>Ga0272448_1000068_pt1 | contig 147304 bp, 145 predicted proteins | sample YNPCB0191_FD_202220 | JGI IMG/M metagenome (GOLD analysis project Ga0272448, IMG submission 202220) | Hot spring sediment microbial communities from Yellowstone National Park, WY, United States - YNP-CB-019-1 | ecosystem: Environmental > Aquatic > Thermal springs > Hot (42-90C) > Sediment... | reverse complement strand
CGGCAGAAGCTTTCATCTCGGCACGAAATCGTCTGCGTATGGTTCCCATAATCTCTCCCATTGTACTGGATTACCAGATGGGAAACCACCTTAGCGCGCTGTCCAGTTTCTGGGGTACATTATAGTGTATCGACGTTGGGCATGATGGGGATTGAAGTTATACTCTCAATGATAAGGTCTGGGCCTGTATACGCCGGAGGAAGTGTGTTCACAACAGAGTAACTTAGTTCTTGGCGAGACCAATCGCCATCGCTGTCCTGAATCCATAACTTTACGGAATATCCGCCGGCACCGATGAATTGATGGGTAACGCTTGCTCCGTGCTGCGAACTAGCATCGTCGCTGAACTGCCAGAGATAATCTGTAATTGTCAATCCTGATTTGGCTGCGGGATTGACTGCTTGGAAAGTGACAGTCTGCCCAACTAACGATGAAGGAGGCGTTGCACCAATCTCCGCTGTGGCACCATAGGGTGCATTACGGTTGAATGAGCTGGCAAGACAACTGTTGTCGAGCGAGTATTGATCGCGCTGTAAGTAGAGGCCATAGAGTAATTCAGCCACCGTTATAAATTGTTGCCAGGTGATGAGTGTGGGTTCTTTTTCATTTTGCAGCAATGACCCATCATCAAGCCAGCCGGATGATAATTTGATAATACCAGCGGTAACCGCAGCCCCTTTCGCCGTGGTGTTGATGTCCGCTTGAGAACAACCACGTGACCGAGCCTCGAAGTAGAGTTTTACTTGATAGCCATACGCTGCTTCGGTATATGCATCACGCCAGTTTGATAGCGACAAATCAGTTGGTGCGAAAGCAAGTTTGGCTGTCGCTGCCACGCCGGTGAACTGTGACGACTTGAGAATCGTTCCGAAATAATTGTTCTCTACCGCTGTAGCCGTGAGAAGAGACGCTTTTCCAAAATATCCACGATCAATCGCTGTGATCGCATCTGAAGTACTGACAAAGAGCCCGATATAATCGCGATAGGCGATTCCGTTGTATGTCATCGATAATGTTGAAATGAGCTGGGTATCAGTATAGCTTTTGATGTTCCAGGTTGTCTTGATATAGGTGAGGGCTTCAGTATTTGCTATTTGTGCCGACGATGGGAAACTCATCCCAAGTAGAGCCAATAGAACAATTCCCAATCGAGATAAGCGCATACTTCTAGGTAAAGCCACGAATAATATGTTTCTTAACATACGACTCTCTCCTTGCAGCAAGGGGGGATTATTACTTGATTCCATTTAGTGCCCGTAGTCGAAGCCAACGAGTTGTTGCCACTCTCCAGTGAACTCTCGCTCACAATCCATGTGCACCGCTTTCCAGCTCAGCTAGTCTGGGGTATTATACGGGACTTTCCGCAGTTGTGCTAGGCAACCACAAGCTTAGCGAGCTATACGCCAATAAAATATCCACCTATTTTGTATATGGGTGGATTGGATCGCCACTCATTCCTTTGCTCCGCTCATCCCATATGCTCCATAACATCATCCAACGTCCGCGCCACGACATATTGTGCCGGATTCTCCCCAACAGCCAGGGCGGTGAAGTGGGCTTTGCCGCAGGTGATTTTGGCGCTTTCCCGGTCGCGTAGGTCGTCGTCGTAGAGGCTGCTTTTGGTCTCTACCACGAAGTAGAGGCGCTCGGTGCCGTCCATCTCGAACAGCACGGCCCAGTCGGGGTTGTAGGTGCCGAGTGGGGTGGGGACCTTGAACCAATCCGGGAGTTTGGCATATACCTTTACGACTTCTTTCTTCTCCAGTTGCTCCGTGAATGACCGCTCCACGCCGCCGGAGTCGTATACGACATACTCGTAGACCGACTTGGTTGAAGCAATCATGGTCTTCATGTAGCCGGTCAGCTCTTCCGAGTTGAAGAGTTCCTGGGCGTAGTAGGATTCGTCGCCGATGCGCTGATATTTGATGCCGTCTACCAGCGCCAGCCGTTTGGCGCGGTTGATGGCTGCGGCGGCTATGTCGATGAACTGCTGCGGGTTCTTTTTGAAGTCCTCCAGGCGCCGGCTTTCGGTGAGGATGCGTACTAGGCTGCGGCGGGTGAGTTGGGTGCGGTCCTGCAGGTTGGTGAGCAAGTCCGGGAGCTCGATATCGTGCTCATCGACGAAGATCGGAGCGGAAACCGCGGTCTCCTGCGTCTCGACGCCGGCTTTGCCGATGGTCAAGTCCGCTTTGTGCCATTGCAGGCGGGTGCGGCTGATTGCCGGGGCGGTGCGGATGGCATCGGCACAGGTTTGTATCAGTGCGTCGTTGTCGAACTGCACGCGGTAGGTGGTTTTGTGCTTGATGCGATCCCACAATGCCCGGAACTCCGGGGATTCGAGCATGGCATGGCGCGTTCTGATTTGCTGGCGATCATCGGCGTTCTTGATATCCAGCTTGCCGGCCAGCTTGCGGAGGATGTTTTTCACCTGCGGTAATTGGGCGGCGAACTCCTCCGGCAGCGTCAGCGTGTCGTCCTTCAGCGCTCGTTTCAGGCTCTCCTGGATTTTGCCCCTGATATCCACCATGCCGGCGTCTTTCAGGTGGCGCCAGATGGCCTCGGAGAGATCGACACCCAGCGGCCTGGCGGTGCCTGAATCATCCGTCACCGGGATGGCGGCAAACTGGTGCTTTTCTACGATGCCGAAGCGGATGCCGGTGTCGGCTTCAATCTCCCGCTGCAGGTTCTCGGCGAACTGCTCGTAGCTCTCGGTCGCGATGACTGTGAGGGTGTTGATATCTGTGCCACGCAGGCGCTCTCCCTGCTGGTTCACGCACAGGCGCAGGCCGCGCCCGATGGTCTGGCGGCGCTCTCGCTCGGAGCCGATCTCCCGCAAGGCGCAAATCTGGAAGACGTTGGGGTTGTCCCAGCCTTCGCGGAGGGCGGAGTGGGAGAAGATGAACTTCAACCGGGTATCGAAACTGAGCAGTTTCTCCTTCTCCTTCATGATCAGGTTGTAGGCGCGTTCGGCGTTGTCGCGGTTCCCCTGGTTGTTCTCCGCGGTGTCCGTCCAGCTTCCCCGCTTGTCAATGGAGAAGTAGCCATCGTGTACTTCCTCGGCGGTCGAGGTCAGATCCACTTCCTGGAAGAGGGTGTTGTACTTCGGTTTGGCGGCGGCCTTGCGGTATGTGCACTACCACATCAACGCAGAAAAGTGGATGCATTGGGACGGCGCATGCTGGAAGATGGATATGATAGGAGAGATACACCGGTTGGCACATATCTTCCTGCGTACGCTCCGACAACTCCGCGACTTGCGAAGGTATTCGGTGACGATCAACGCCGAGCAAGTGAACATCGGGCAGCAGCAGGTGAATACCACTGGAAACGTGACTGGCAATCATCCCCAGCGCGAATCGGCGATTGGCCTGGAGGAAGAATGATCGGCATCCAACCAATGTGGGGGATCATATTACATCTGCCTATTGACTCTATAGGTGTATAGGTTTAAAATGGTCAGCAGAAAGGGGGATAAAGCTGATGGTAAATTTCAACTTACGCTTACCCGAGGAATTGCATGAGAAGCTGCGCTGGCTGGCTTTCACCAAGCGCGTCAGCCAGCATGCTATCGTGCTGGAATTGTTAGAGAAGGCATTGGCTGATATCAAGGTGCCGCAGTCAGAGGAGACGAAATGAGTGTCGCCACAGATTTGCTTCAGGAACTGTGTGGGTCAGACCAGCAGTATGGCGGTACGGAGTCATCGCCCGCTGGACGTATTATCGCTGTTGCGTGGGCACGCGTCTCGACGGATATGCAGGAAGAACGTGGATTATCATTACCCGCACAACTGGCACAGATTCATGCCTTCGCTGATCGTGAAGAGATCGAGATCATCGCGGAATTCTCCGAGGCCGTCAGTGCTTTCGGGAAAGAGGAGAAGCGGACCGAATTCCTGCGTATGCTGCAATACGTTCGCACGAATCGTCAGGTCAAAGCAATCCTGATCCATGATTTTTCCCGTTTCTCCCGGCGCAGTGACCGGGCAAGCACGCTTCTCCAGGAATTGAGCGATGCAGGAATTCGCGTGATCTCCGTCACCGAGGGTGAACTTGAAGCGGAAACCGTAATGGGGGTCTGGAAACGTGCGATCACGCTGGCAAAAAATGAAGCATACAGCCGCGAGGTGGCATTTCATACTCGCAAGGGCTGCCGGGCTAATGTCCAGACGCGTGATGCAGAAACCGGGTGGTGTTATAAGAATGGTGGACAGCCGTTGTTTGGGTACAAAGCGGTTCAATTAAAGCGTGGTGAGGAACGCAAAGGGCACCCCATCATCAAAAGTATTTGGGAACTTGATGATACCATCGTCAATGGGCGACCGATGCACGAATGGGCGCGTGAGTGCCTCCTGATGGCCATGCAAGGCACATCACTCGATCAATTGCGGGATTTCTGCAATAACAATGGGGTTCCAGCTCGGCGCAAGGTGTACTGGTGCACCACCACCTGGCATGAGATCCTCCAACCGCATGTCCTCCTGAAATATACCGGATGCGAGACATGGAATGTGCATCGGAAAAATGGGAGCATTCGTCCGCAAGAAGAATGGGTCGTGGTGGAAAATGCGCATCCAGCGCTTCTGACTTCGGATGAAGCGAAGGCTATCGTCCAAGCACGGCAAGTCAATAGTCGCAAGGGGTTCGATAATCGAAGCCGGAATAGTCGTTCATCAGGCAACTTGCTCGCCGGTGGCTTATTCAAATGCGGACGCTGCGGGAGCAATATGGTCGGGATGGATAATGGCAAGGGACAGTATTATCGGTGTGGCAGCCATGCTTATCGCCGCGGGCTGGGGTGCGGTCAGGGAATCTATATCCCCAGAACTGCGGTTGAGGCTGAAGTCATCAATGGGCTCCAAGAACTCATACGCGATTGCAGTGATTCCAAAGGATTCGCGACTATCATCAATCGCAACTTGTTCGCGCAGTGGCAAGCCTCATCAGGCCATGACCCGCGCGCAGCAAAGAAACTCGCTGATATTGACCGTAAAATAGCGAACCTCCGTCAGGCGATGGAAGATGGGTTCGATTCGAAAGAGGATCTGCTCTGGGCGAAGACGCGGTTGCAGCAACTGAACGGCGAGCGTGAACAATTGCAGCAGCAGGCATCAGCCATAGATGACATCCCTCACTTGGATACTGGAGAAGCCGCGAAGCTCAGGCTGGCATTGGAGAAAGCTTTTGCTCAAGGGACCAATGCGACAAAGAAACTGTTGTTGCGTGAGTGTGTGGAATCAGTGACGTTGTTCCCCGATGAGCCGGTGGTCGACATTCACTATAGCTTGCCGGCAGCGGTACTAAGCACTAACGCCGGAATCTTTGCAGATCCCGGCGTTAGTAGTAATACTGGAAGTAGCGGGGGCGGGAGGCTAGGAGGTAGAGAACATTGATTTGTGCCCTATATAGCCCTGTCGGACCGTTTACGCTCAATTTTGCCCCAAAATCCTCCTGCACGACTGCAGATATCTCGGCCTGCCAACCTTCTCTATCACTATGAAGCGGGTCACAAGTCGCAGGTTCACCTCGTGGTATCCCTACGCTCGGATAAAGAAAGACACCCCGATGACAACCACCGACCAGAGATCATTTGGTGCCACCACGTCCGGGGTGATATGATACAGCTCTATGAAATGATCAGTGCAGCACTCCCATTATCACGGCTGCCAGTACTACGTTGGGATCACCGCATCATCAGATACTGACAGAGCAGGAACTGAAACCAAGTCCCATCCTGCTCTGTCACTTGCGCTGTAACTCAATGCGCCATGTAGATCAGATATAATCCACCAACAAGCACCAGCACCCCGCAGCTTTGTTTGAGCACATGCATCCCGCGGGAGGTTTCGTTCCAGCTCAGGTAGCGCTGAACCAGTTCCGCCGAGGTGCCAGCGGCGACGATCACCGCACAGTGGCCGATGCCGTAGACTAGGAGCAGCAGACCAGCGTAGAAAGGCGCAGTGGCGGCCACGGCGAAGGAGGCACCAAGTACCGGAGCCATGAAGGCGAAGGTGCACGGCCCCAGTGCGACGCCGAAGATTAACCCCAGCAGGAACGAGGCGAACAGGCCTTTCTGCTGCATCCCCACCTTGCCCGGGCCGGAAAACGGCATCGGGATGACCCCCAGTAGATGCAGGCCGACCAGAAAGAACACGGCGGCGACCACGTAATTCACCCAGCCACCCAGATTCCCGGCCATGCGCCCAAGCGCCGCGGTGACCGCCCCGATGACGCCGATGGTGATCAAGATACCGAGCGCAAAGAGCGAGGCCATCCCAAAGGCGCGACGCGTCGTCATTCCCTGCTGATCAGCAATGAAACCGATGATCAGCGGGATGCTGGCCAGATGACAAGGACTGAGCAGGACACTAAATACACCCCAGATTAGTGACGCCAGCAAGGCAATGACCGGCGTTCCGCTGATGGCTTTCGTCATCGCAATAAAGAGTTGTTCCATGCGTTATCTCACCCCCAACTTCGCGAGTTGCGTAACGAGCTGGTCTTTCGGGATGTAGCCGATATGCCGGAAGACTTCGTGTCCATCCTTATCGAAAATCACCTGCGCCGGGATCGCTTCGATCCCGTATCGTGCGGCGAGGATCGGATTCTCCCCGACGTGAATGAACAACACCGAATAGCGACCCGCAGCCTCCTGCGTCAGTGAGTCCAGTACGGGCACCATCATATTACATGCCTGGCAGCCCCCACGGCCGAAATCGACGAGTGCCGGGATGCCGGCACGGCGAGCGCGGTCTACTGGATTATCCAGGGCGGTTGCCGCCTGGGTCTGCGTCCATGTCGCATCCACTTCAACGAGGCAATGTCCGCTCAAACAGGCGGTATGAGTCCGAGCGGCATCCTGGCGCTTCTGGTCCAGCAGATAATTTCGCAGTTCATCCTTCACGGCATCAAAAGGCGCATTACCAAGCATGGCTTGATTTTCCTGATAGTACTGCCGCACTTCCGCATCGCTGACCGTCACCCCTTCGGTGAGACTGCGCTGATACGCCTGCACCAGACTGCTGTCCGTGCCTTGGATAGGCCGACCTTGTGCTCTCGCCCACGCACGGGCTTCAGCGAGCAACAGCGGCTGAATGGCACGCTGTTCCAGCAGGAAAAACTGGTTTTTCGCGAGTTGCGACTGGACATCGGGCTTGGCTTGCTTGAGCGCGTCCTGTACCTGCTGTGCGGTGATGACCACCGTACCTGACCGCAGCACCGTGCCCGGTTGCAAGTTCGTCAGCACTGCTTGACGCAATGGACCACTGCTCAAGCCGGGATACTGACTTTCCACCGTGACCGCCTCGGTCGTTGTTGGGCCTTGTCCATGCATCATGGTCATGCTGACCATGCCACTCACGAGCACGAAAACGGCAATTAGAATTAGCGAACGCATCTGTCAGCCTCCTGTGAAAATAGTTTGAAACCGGTCTATTACTTCAACAGACCGAGTTCTCGTAACTTGCTGATCACCTCGTCAACCGGCCAATACCCGGTGTGGCGAAACAGCTCTTTGCCGTTGCCATCCAGGATTACCTGCGTCGGGATGGACCGGACGTTATACGGTCGGGCAGCGGCTTCGTCCTTCCAGACGTCGATAAATTGCACGCTGAGCTGACTCGCGTAATCTCTCCGTAGTTGTGCCAGCACCGTTTGCATCATCTTACATGGCACGCATTTATCCGAACCCAACTCAATGAATTTCGGCAGCACCCTTGGGCGTACAGCTACCGCAGGCGTGGCCGTCTGTACCGCTCTCGGTTTCACTGCCCGCTTCGGTACGGTGGTCACCGGTGGTATAGCCGGTTTCGTCTTCGGCGTGGCAGGTGGCGTGGCAGTATGAGCAGTCGAAGTATATGGAGTGGTGCCAGGCGTCATGGCTGGTGTGGCTGGGGTTTGCGATTGAACGGAAACCGCTGGGTTCGGGACGGAAATCACCGGCTGGCCATTCGTTGGAATTGTTATGGTTATCGTCACCGTCGTTGACAGCGGGGTGGCTGGCGTATTCACTGGTGTCGCTGACGTTGGCGCCGGTGTTGGCATCGCTGCCGGTGTTTGTGCCGGATCGGCTGTTGTCACCACAGGTGCCGGCATCGCTGCTGGTGTGAGCGCCGGATCAACCGCTGTTGGTGCAGGCGTCGTTACCGTTGTTTGCTCAGTTGATGGCAATGAGGCAACTGGCGTCTCGCGATGTGTTGAAGGTGACCTTTTCAGCATGAGCACTCCAACAATCGCGATCACCAGCATAGCCACAATCGCAACCTTGCCCCAGGGAACTCCATGATTCATCGATGGTTCCTCCATATATTACGTTATCAGCGCTTGATCCTGCGCCGCCTCACACCCGGCACGCACGACATCCGCCATGCTGCAGGCCATACCCAGTTCCTGTAGGGTGACCATGAAGGCGCGGTGTCCGCGGCCTGCGCGATAGGCCGGTTCCCGCGGCGGGTGGCGCAACACGGCTTCCACCAGGTCGTAATCCATAGCCAGCAGCAGTGTGCCGTGCAACAGCAGCGCCCCACGCCGCCGCGCCTGCGCGCTGCCGGAGATCTTGCGGTCGCCGACCGCTACGTCCGATACGCCGCAGGTATATGCGTCGACGCCCAGCCGGCGCAAAAGGCTGACCATAAAATCTGTGCCCCGGCGAAAGAGCCGTTGGACATCGAGTGCTCCGGTGTCCGGCATGGTCAGTGCGTAGTTAATCACCCCGAAGGCCTGCAACACCGCACCGCCGCCACTCTGCCGCCGGAGGATCGGGATACCGAGCTCCATACAGCGCTGCTCATGCAGTACGATGTTCGCTCGCTCGGAATGCCCGAGTACCACTGCCGGCGCGCAGCCTTGCCAGAAGCGCAGCACGCGCCGTCCCTGCCGGGCTTCCTGCAGGTATAGGTCATCTCGTTGCAGATGCTCCGCGACGCTGGCCATCGCGTCATGGATAATCGCGTCAGGTTGTGCCCGCTCCAGCATGGTCATCTCATTGCGCCCCGCAATACTGCCGATACGCTTCCAGCAGCGCCGCCGCATACGCCGGTTCGTCTTCACGGGCAATCGGGTGGTAGATCTTCACCACCTCCAGCACCGCCGTGCCAGCATCCAGCGGCACCCCGCGCTCCAGACACTGCCCCAACATCAGCGGCAGCCCGGTGATGGTGACTGCTGTGTCGTTTACGATGATGGTGCCACCGGTCATGGGACCGGAACAGGCACAGGCCGCGCCGGTAGTGGCAGGGGTACCAGCCGGTCGAGTTTCCGCGAGCACTGTATCCACGGCGGCAGCAATCCGCTCTGCCACCATCCAGACTGCTTCCCGGTCCGGCTGCGAGCGCTCACGTGAGGAGCGATGACAACCTTCGCACTCGGTACCGAGTAGATCAGAGATCACAATCGCCTCGCTCACCGGTCCGCTATGCTGCTCGGTGCCCCACTTCGCGCACTGCTTCGCGCAACCATCCACCGCGATGGTGGGGTGCGTTCGGGCGAAGTCACGCTCGGCGTCATTGCCGGCCAGGAACAACGGCAGACAAATCGTTACCGTGCTATCCGGTCGGAGCGCCTCCAGCACGCGGCGGGTAGCGAGTCGTGAAAGCGTCCCTTCGGCGATAGCCTCACCACTGCAGGAGATAATCCCGACTTTCTGTCCCGTCTCGCTCATGGCAACACCTCATCTCTCCCCGTACGGAGCCGCGCCACCTCGGCGGCCACGTCATCGGCAATCTCCCGCGCAATTGTCCACCCGTCATTGGTCAAGCCGGATGCCGAACCCGGCTGCACGCCGCGATGCGTTTTGAGCGTGTCCACCACCCGCATGGCCTTCACCACCGTGCCGCCGGCAATTTCGACGTTCTTTTGCGCGCATGCCTTCGGGCACCCGTCGATGGTGATACATTGGCACTGCTGCACCTGGGCGACAGCCTCGGAATCGCCCATCACCAGCAGCGCGAGGCATAATGTCTCGGTCTCCCCTGGCGCCAGTTCATCCGTCACCAGATAGGTTGCCTCGCGGCTGATCAATCCGTGCACTTTCCCGATGCCACTGCAGGGAATGACGATCACGGTCTGTTCCTCGCTCATTTGCTGTCCTCCGCGGCTTTCCGCTGCACAATGGTTGCATACGCCGCTCCGTCTACCAGGAGGTCGGCATCGACGGCATAATCGGTTAACTCAAGTTCAGCGATCCAGCCGGCACCATAGGGGTCTTCATTGATGAGACCCGGATTCTCGTCCAGTGCCGCGTTGACCGCTGAGATGGTGCCACTCACTGGGGAGACAATCTCCAGCACCGCTTTCGTCGATTCAATGGTGCCGGCTTCCCCGAACTGCTCGATGCTTGTGCCGACAGCGGCTGGGGTGTAATAGTTGATATCCGTCATCTTTTGCTGGACGTAATCCGACACCCCGATACGTGCCCGTGTGCCGGTCACCCGCACCCAGACATCGTTTTCATTGAAGGCATAATCCGCGGTAGGGATACGGAACTGGTACTTGTCGTGTGTCACGGTGTGATAGTCGGCGACCGGTGCCCAGTTCTCTCCCGCTGCCACCACCGGTGCTGCCGTGATCTCGGCCACCAACCGCTCGACGATGGTCTGCGCCAGTGCGATGCCTTGCGGTCCGAGTACCAACTCGGGCGCCAGCGGGGTGCCGGTCGCTTTGACCTCGTCGGCAAGTAGTATCTTCCGGTCGATCTTGCGGCCCTGCGTGGTGGCCAGTTTGGCCGTACAGCGTGTGCCGCAGCCATCGACCACCAGCAACGAGCGGTCTGCCAGGAGTGTTTCATAGCGTGCCGGGGTGGTGTGAAGCGCCATCGGGCAGATGATCTCGCCACCGAGGGCTTCCGCCAGGCGAATCGCCACCTCGCGCGAAAGCGATCCGAGCGACTTATCCATGCCGGTACAGGCGAGAATCGCGTAGCTCATACCTCGCCCTCCTCGCTACGAATCTCCTTGATGAGGTTGACGATCTCCGGCTTGCTCGGAAAGGTGAGCGCATCCGGCCCGCAGGTTTTCGCACACGCTCGGCAGAAGACCACGCAATGGTGCGGATGGGCGACCACCAGCTTCTGTTCCCCCTCGCCGTGTTCGAAGACCTGGTGCGGACAGAAAGCATCGCACTCCATGCAAAAGTTGCACTTGCTATAATCAATGGTCGGGTGCCAGGGGATCTTCTCTCGCGGCACCCCCATGAATGTGCCCTCAGCCATGTGCTTCCTCCTGCATTGCCCGTAGCGCTGCCGTCACCGTCTCCACGGCCTCATCCGTCGTCATGTCGCGAATATCTAGCGGCGTCAGTGCCGTCTTCACGTCCATTCCCACGGCGGCAAAGGCATCGCGGAACATTTTATACTGCATGTTCGGTGCGCAGCCCGCTACGATGAGCGGGCGCTTTGCCTGTAGCAAGTCCGCCAGGAAGCGGTCGCCGTCCTCCTCGCAGAGTTGGGGATGAATAAAGCCATACTCCACCGGCAGTTCCACCCGCACGCGATTGATGAAATCCCAGATGTCCATCTTCGCGAAGCCGGGGCACTTCCCGGTGCACACGCACATGATCAGTCCAGGTCGCTCGGCATCCATTTACTGTCCCCCTGTGGCAACGAGCAATTGCTTGATGTCCTCCGGCGAAAGGACGCGCCCCGCCGCTTTCACCTGCCCATCGATAGCCAGTCCGGGCGTGATCAGGATGTTGAACCGCATGATCTCTTTGAGATCGGTGATCTTCACCACCTCTGCCGCAATCCCGAGTTCCTGCACGGCCTGTTCGGCATTGGCAAATAATGTTTTGCACTTGGCACACCCGGTGCCGAGAATTTGCACTTGCATACGCGACCTCCCTTCACCATTGCCGGTGAATGACTGCGCAAACCGAAGGGAACATACCCCGGCTGTGATGACGCAACATATTTTCGTGTTCATACTTGGCCTATTGACCAAACAATCAGTGAAAAAAGAAACCTGCACACGCAGGCTTCCGACCATGCCATCAACGGCCTGACGACCCGATCAGGCCAATCTTACGCGGTGGTGAACTAATTGCGCACGCACCAGCACTATTCCAATACTTGCAATATTCGCCAAATAACGTTAGTCTCAACCCGCCATTATCATCTGGCCTGTGTGAAAAAGCACCATTTTGATTTGCCTTACAACGCGATCCCGAACTCTTTGAACCTCGCCAGAATCTCGTCTTTCGCATAAAACCCGGTATGCCGAAAGACTTCTTTTCCGGTTGCGTCGAAAAGTATTTGCGTTGGAATAACCCGTATTCCATATTTATCGCCTGCCGATGGGTTCTTCCAGACATCGATGAAGTCCACCTGGAGCTTCCCGGTATACTCCTTGCGCAGTTCAGCCAGCACCGGTTGCATCATCTTGCAGGGGATGCATTTATCCGCACCGAGATCCAGCAAACGGGGGAGCGCCTTCGCCTGACCGGCTGTTGCTTTCGTTGCCTGCGGCACTGCCGGCGCCGTGTTCTGCACCGTTGCCTCGTTGCCCCGCTGCATGGTGCCATTATTGGCATGCCGCAAGAGCAGCACGCCAGTGACGGCACCAGCGAGCACAAGTAGAATCACTATCTTTCCGATTCCAGATGGCATACTCATAATTCAACCCGCTCAAGATGAATAGTTGGATCACCCGGCAACGCGACCCCCGCTGCTACTTGCATGGTTTTGAAGAGCGCCGGCGGAACGACACATCCGCTACAACAGCCACGCAGCGATCCACGCATGGCGGTCCATAATCCGCCTTCATACCCAGCACCGATCTCCTGGTAAGTATCAACTTCGCTCGGTAGTGCGTCCGCCAATCCCTGGATGTTGGCGCAGGGGCTGGTAATGGTGAAGCGGACCATTTGCTCGTCGTCCGAGGTGGCCGTGACCTCGGTGATAAATCCACAAACACCCGCGTGAATGGTGGTGCGAACAGTACTCATGAGATTCTCCTTATTGCCGGCAGCATTTCGGCTCGCTCATCGCCTCGACGACCGCGCGGGTGACAGTGCCCACCTCGTCGCGGGTATGGTTGAAATGGTGCCCCTTCTCTATCCCGAGTTCGGTGACCACGGTATAGACATCCGGCGTCACCCCGACATTCTCCAGTGCCTTCTTCGCGCAGGCCATTCCGCAGCCATCAATGGCGACCACAGTCGTGCCATCCTTCTTCGTGCGTTCGACGAAATTCGGCAACTGTGCGCCCACGCCGATCAGGCAGTAGAAGCTACCCTGACCCAACTGATCCAATGCCTTTGCGGCGTCATTGGAAATCTGGCCCACATTCGAGCCACCGGAACAGGCAAAGAGCAAAACATCGCCTCTGCCGCAACAACCATCTGCCATGGGGATTCTCCTTTGCATATTATTTTCCTATTTGGCATAATTGCCAAATAACCAGGTAAAAAAAGGGGCGGTCGGGTCAGCTCCGCTTCACCCGCGACGCCTCTTCCGTATTCGCGCGCAACACCGCTTCCACGCACTCGAAGAAGCGACACACACACGGTACCCGCAGGCGATAGAACACTTGCAGGCCTTCTTTGCGGTCGGTGACGATCCCGGCGTTCTTCATCACGGAGAGGTGTTTGGAGACCGTCGACAGGTCAGAACCGACCAGCCGCTGCAGATCACAGACGCACTTCTCGCCTTCCGCCAGCGCATCGATCATCATAAGCCGGCTGGGGTGCGCCATCGCCTTAATTATCGTCGCCTTCAACTTGTAGGCATCTCGATCCACGCAATTCTCCTCTACTAGTTGGCAGTATAGCCAAGTACGTTCTGCCTGTCAATCCTGTTACCGAACTATTTCCCCGGCTCACCTGTCTTCATGCGGTGTTGGAGCATCAATTTGCCGTAGCTTGTCTGGCGGAAGCCACCATTACAGCACTGAGCCGTTACCACCATCGAGGTGGTTGCTATCGTATTCCCTTGCCACTTTTTCACCTGGGTAAGAGACGCTCACGCACAAATGCTAACGCGCTCTTCGCGCGGGTGACAAAACGAAAACATACGTGTTGTCTAAAACACCCTCGGGTATGGACTGTATACAGGGAATCTCTGATCCGCTGCTCCGGGAACTACCTGTCCCCAAGCCTGATTTCATGCTGTTATCGAGAAAGCAGATCAGAAACAATCATGCATCAATAAAACTTGATGTATTGATATTTTCTCGTAGAGTGCAAAAACGAAAGGGTATAGACTCCCCTGATGGCAATGACGTTTCGAGAGCAACAACGTATTCGGTCGAGGTGTATGAAGGTGGTATACAGTTCTCATCAGACAAGTGAACTCGCAGAGCGTTTCAAGGCACTGGCAGATGCCACACGCTTACAGATCCTCTACTTGCTCATGTCACGAGGAGAAATGTGCGTGTGCGAGTTGATGCCAGCCCTGGACCTCAATCAGTCCATCGTCTCGTTTCACCTGAAAACGTTGAAATATGCGGGATTCATCACCGCACGGAAGGAGGGGAAGTGGATGTATTATGCGCTGAATCGTGGTGTGTTTCGGCAGTTTTTTGATGAGTTCGGGTTGTTATTCAACCTGGAGCAGTGGCCGGAGCACCCCGAAGCGCTTGCCGGTGAGGACACGCTTTGCCGGCATCCGGGTTGTGACTGATCACTATTGCAATCCGGCATGGCTACAGAGGTTTTTGTCAGTTCATCTTTGCTGTAACGGTTAAAGGAGGATTCGCAATGCGAATGCACGCAGTCAGGTATATGGTACTCATTACGATGGTCGTTCTTGGTCTGGTCGGTATGACCTACACGGCTTTTAGCGCCGATGCTTCGGCAAACAGCGCGATCCGCACAGCGGCGCGGCAGAATCGCTATATCTTTGTGACGTTCTATCGCCCGAACGATGGCGCCAGCCAGCAGATGCTGGCGGTGGTACAAACAATCCAGGGGAAACTGGCCAACCGAGCTGATTTTGTCAGCGTCGATATGACCAATACGGCCAATAGGTCGGTCATCACGCGCTTCGGCGCTGATCGCTCCCCCGTTCCGCTCACGATTGTTGTGGCGCCGAATGGCGCGGTGACGGCGGGATACCCGCGGACCATCGATGCGAACGGCGATTTCACCCGCGTCTTCGTCTCCCGCGGACAGGCGGACGTCCTCAAAGTCCTGCAAGCGGGTAAGCTCGCCGTGGTCTGCGTGCAGAATGGCTCGACCCATTATAACCATGAGTGTGCCGCCAACGCCAGTGCGTTGAAAGCGGACTCACGTTTCGGCAGCGCCGTGGTGATCGTGCGGATCAACCCAGCGGATCGTGAAGAAGCGGGCTTCCTGCAGCAAAACAACATAAACACCGGCTCCGGGGAGGCGCAACTCGTCGTCTTTGCACCGCCAGGCCGCATTATCGGCACCTTTACCGGCAACACCCTGCAAGCGACGGTGGTCGCCAATGTGCAACGTTCCCTGGGTGGTGGCTGCTGCAATGGGCATTGCGGCCCGAACGGATGCCACTAGCGCTGAAGGGAGTGAGGGACGGCCATGCGCAAATTTGACATCATTCTCAAGGAGTTGAGCGAGCGGAAAAGCCAGTTGGTGACCAGCTTCATCGCCATCACCCTGGGGATCACCGTCATCGTTGGCATCAAAACGGTGACCTTCTATTCGGAAAAGGCGGTGGCGCGCGAGCTGGATAACCTGGGCGCGAATGTGCTGGTGCTGCCCAAGTCCGCCACCGTCAGCGATTATTACAGCGCCGATTTCGTCAATGCCGAACTGCCGGAATCGTATATCGACACCATCACCGCCTCCGGGCTGCAAGGCGTGGACAACCTGTCGCCCAAGCTGACCATCCCGGTCACGCTCAAGGATCGCAAGTTCATCCTGACGGGGATTCTGCCGAAAAACGAGTTCAACAGCAAACCCGCCTGGCAGATCACCGGCGATATCTTCACTCGCCCCATGGGCTGTGGCGGGGTGACGGTACGCGGGGCGAAGACCGGCGACGATTCGTCCCTCGATAAGACGGCGGTACGCAAGGAAGTGATCAACGACCTGGGGGCTACGGAGACCCTGCTGGGGTTCGATGCCGCACGGCTGCTGGACGTGCAGAAAGGCAGCACCATCGACATCAACGGCAAAACCTTCACCGTGCGGCGCGTGCTGCCGCAGACCGGCACGGTCGATGATGCGCGCATCTTCGCCCACTTACACACCGTGCAGGAACTCTATGGCAAAGGCCACGTGCTTAGCGCTATTGAGGTGGTGGGGTGCTGCAAGGAGATCGCCAAAGGTCTTATTACTGGACTGAACAACCTGATGCCGGACGCGCGTGTGGTGACGATCACGCAGATCACCAGCACGCAGCAGCGGACGAATGCCATGATGGCGCAGTTCTCGCTCATCTTCCTGGTGATCATCGTGCTGGTAGGCGCGGTGAGTATTGCGAACTACATGTTTGCGAATGTACAGGAGCGCCGCAAGGAGATCGGCACCTTCATCGCTATGGGGATGAGCCCGCGCCAGGTGCTGACGATCTTCTACGGCAAAGCGCTGCTGCTGGGCTTGGTTGGCGGCCTGGTTGGCTACGGCCTCGGTACGGTGTTGGCCATCGGCCTTGGGCCGCAGATCGCCCATGTCCCGGTACTCCCTATGCCGGCGTTGCTGGGGTGGGCTGTGGTAATCGCGGTGGCGATCACGCTGGTAGCCACGGCCATTCCGGCGAAGAATGCCGCGGGACTGGACCCGGCTACGACATTGATGGAAGGATAACAGTTATGGCAACCATTGTCACCACATCACTGGTCAAACATTATGGTCGCGGAAAGAAAGAGGTATCGGGCCTGGCAGGAGTCGATCTCACGGTGGAGCCGGGGGAATATCTGGCGTTGGTCGGCCCCAGCGGGAGCGGGAAAACCACGCTGCTGCTAAGCTTGGGCGGCCTCATCCGCCCAACGAGCGGCCAGGTTATCATCGATGATCAGTCGATCTATGACTTGCCGCTCGCCCAGCGGATCGCGTTGCGTCGCACGAAGATCGGGTTCCTCTTCCAAACCTTCAATCTGATACCCTATCTCACGGCGTTGGAGAATACCCAGGTGCCGTTGATGATCGCCGGCAAGGGGCGAGAGGAGCAGGTGAGCATCGCCCGCGCGGTGCTGGAGCGTGTCGGCCTCGGGAACCGGCTGGATCACAAACCGTCCGAGCTGAGCATCGGCCAGCAGCAACGGGTGGCGCTGGCGCGCACGCTGGCGAACAATCCGTCGATCATCCTGGCCGACGAGCCGACCGGAAATCTCGACCCGGCTTCGACGAACGGCGTGGCCGAAATGTTGCAAGAACTCAATGGTGAAAACATCACCATTGTTATGGTCACACACGATCCGCGCATGGCTGTACGAGCGGGGCGTGTGATGGAATTGGTAGACGGGAAAATCGCCGCGTGATGTTCATAATTATAGCTCCGGACGCGGATTCGTAACTATCGCGTTTCGCATAATGAATCCGCGTCCGAAGCTATAATTACGAATGGCGAACAGACGTGAAGCAAATCTTTTCAACTTAGGAGTAAGCCGAAGGAAGGCAAACAGATGACAACAATATACGGCGTCACGACCTCATGATGCCTTTCGGGCGGCCAACCTTGCTTCCCGTCAGTTGTCTGTTGGAGCCGGTCTGTCATGCTCTCGTGTCAATAGATCACGTTTTGCAATAAACTCTTCCTCGGAAATTTCACCACTGGCAAATCGTCGCCGTAAAATCGCCAACGCCTCATCGTCCATCTGCTGCCAGCCAGGTCGACGACATCCACCCATCATCATGTGTCGGCAGAATGTCATCATCACCACCGTCATGATGACCATGAACAATAGAAACGCCACAGGAAATACCCACCACCAATTCCATGGGCCAGTTTGCCCCCACCAATACCAAGGCATATTACCCTCCCATCACCAGGGAAACCGACACTGATTCCCTTATATTTTACTCGTTAACGAGCGATATAAATGAGACAGGCTAGTTCACCAGAGAGAAGCTACCACCCCATATGACTTTTACCATCACAAGGGTGGGCAATCTCTTCCACCGCGTTATAGGGGCACCATGCTTTGCATCGCATACAGCCGGAACACCGGTAGAAATCCACCCAGGGCTTTTCGGTAAGCTGCTCACGAAAGACGGCATGGTTTGGACATTCTTCCTCGATTACACACGGTGTGCATGAATGGCAATTCTCCGGATGAATTAATGAGCGTTTCATACAGTTGTTCCCATGCTGATCGCATGCTTGCCAGACGATGATTCTCTCACCTTCCACATGCCTTAAGAGCGGGAGAGTACCGCCTGCTCAAACGTCAGTTTCGCCATGCTAAGATCGTAACACGAACGGTAAGCCGGGCAGCGTTGACACGTTTCCCAGGCTTCATGGTCTACCGTAATCCTGCGAGACTGCACGCCGATTCCGGCGCTGCATACCGTGACGGTAAAGACGTGCCCTTTAAGTGGCTTGTTGTATTCCAGTGCTGCAAGACCGGGAAACAGCGTACCGAAACATTGTGGTTGATTGGACATTAACGGTACTCTCCTCAATGAAAGACAGCGTGAGCGGCGTCGAAGGCTAAGCACATCACCCCTTAGCCGCAATACTACGGTTTGATGGCTTCGATGATTGCCGACGCGACGTAGGCTTCGATGCCGCGTCCCGGCGCCCACTCACGGATATATTCGTGACTGCGCTCATTCACCGTGACGGTGATTTGCCCAAAACCGGCAGCCATCAACATTGCCTCGGTGTCAGCTACTGTGCTGGCGCCGGAGATACACCCGGATAAAAGTGCGAGGTCATCACGCACATCAGCAGGCATCTCTGCAATAGCGACGACATCAGAAATGGCCAGCCGCCCGCCAGATTTAAGCGTGCGGAATGCCTCTTGGTAGACGCGCGGTTTATCCGGGGAAAGGTTGATCACGCAATTCGACATAATAACATCAACCGTGCCATCGGCGACTGGTAACGCTTCAATTTCCCCTAATCGGAATTCGACGTTCGTATAATGCCCTTCCACGGCATTATTGCGCGCTTTGCTGATCATCTCGGGTGTCATGTCGACCCCGATCACGCGTCCCTCCAGACCGACACGCTTTGCCGCCAGGAAACAATCGAAGCCGCCACCGCTCCCCAGGTCGAGTACAACCTCACCAGGTTGTAACGCGGCAATCGCCTGTGGGTTCCCACAGCCTAATCCCATGTTCGCACCATCCGGTACGGTGGTGACATCGTCTTCCGAATACCCAAGTTGTTTGGACGTCTCCTGGGCATTCGGTGTGCCGCAACACGAGGTGCCGCTGCAGCAACTACGCTTCCCGTCACTGTTCGCCACCCCCGCATACCGTTGGCGTACGGTTTGGCGCACGACATCCGCGCTCCTCTCATCAACCATCTGACCACTCCTTTCATGCTACTTGTTATATGTATTTGGCCGCATACGCTAAGCCAGGCACCCTGCCATCCAGGATGCAAAGAAAATTGCCCCAAAGGGAAGCTTTGTTCCAATCATAATCTGTTGATCAGCTCAACCACATGTTCCCGCACCGCATCCCGAATCGGGCGCACCGCCTCAATCCCCTGCCCCGCCGGATCAGCCAATCCCCAGTCCTCATCGATCTTCATGCCAAGGTACAATGGACAGCTCTCCTGCACACCGCACCCCATGGTGATAATACGGCCACTCTCGTTGACCAACTCCGGGGTCGCGAGTTTGGGATGATGGGCGCTCATGTTAATGCCCACCTCCCCCATCGCCTCTACCACGACAGGATTCACACGTTCCGTCGGTTGCGTGCCGGCGGAGATGGCATGCATCCCTTCCGGCGCCAACGTGTTGAAAAAGGCTTCCGCCATCTGGCTGCGCCCGGCGTTATGAACGCAGACGAACATCACTTGCATATCGACTTCCCCTTCCAAGCTATCCTATGTATCGTACCGTGTTATCGTGACAACGGCTGCTCAGCGACGATTCCCATGGCAATTGGTAGTTGGAAATATCGTCGCTGGAAATACAACGCCACATTCACCAGGCTGATCAACACCGGAACTTCGACCAGTGGTCCGATGACCGCCGCGAAGGCCACACCGGAGTTGATGCCGAACACGGCGACGGCGACGGCAATCGCCAATTCGAAATTATTGCTCGCCGCGGTGAACGATAATGTTGCCGTTTGCTCATAGGTGGCGCCGATCTTCCTGCCAAGGAAGAATGACACCAGGAACATCACCACGAAGTAGATGAGCAAAGGGATGGCGACGCGCACCACATCGAGTGGTAAGCGAACGATGTATTCACCCTTGAGTGAGAACATCACCAGGATGGTAAAGAGTAAGGCAACCAGCGTGATGGGTCCAATCCTGGGAATAAATTGCTGTTCGTACCAGGCACGTCCCTTGACTCTTAGTCCGATGAAGCGCGTGAGCATCCCGGCGATGAAGGGGATACCCAGATAGATAAACACGCTCTGCGCTATCTGCCCGATGGTGATGTGTACCGCAATGCCTTTCAAGCCAAAGATTGGCGGTAGCACGGTAATGAAGAAATAGGCATAGACTGAAAAGAACAGCACCTGGAAGATGGAGTTGAACGCCACCAATCCTGCACAATACTCGCAATCACCTTTTGCCAGGTCATTCCAGACAATGACCATCGCGATGCACCGCGCCAACCCGATCATGATCAAGCCGACCATAAACTCCGGGTATCCGCGCAGGAAGAGGATGGCCAATCCGAACATCAGGAGCGGGCCGATCACCCAGTTTTGCACCAGGGATAAGCCGAGTACCTTCCAATTGCGAAACACCTCACCGAGTTCTTCGTATTTGACCTTAGCCAACGGCGGATACATCATGATGATGAGGCCAATGGCGATGGGAATACTGGTCGTGCCAACGGAGAAGCGGTTCCAGAAATTCGCTGTTCCCGGTATGAGGTAGCCTAATCCGACGCCGACAGCCATCGCCAGGAAAATCCACAACGTCAGGTATCGGTCGAGAAACGAAAGGCGTTTCGTAATGCTTGCAGTCATGTCTTTGGTCTCCACTTCAACTACGATCCGCAGCAGGATTTCTTCGCCGTCGCGGACGCGCAGCAACGCTCAATGTCTTCGCTCTTCTCGGATACTTCCGCCTGGTCTCCTCCTCCCAGACGCTCAGCCAACGACAATACGCGGCGTGCCGGCGTTTCCTTGACCTGATGTGCGGTGAGAATGGCTAACGCCAGATCTTCATGCGAGACCCCCATCTCGACCGCACGTTTGTAATGGTACTTCAAGCATGGTTCACAATTCGAGGCAATCGCCGCCCCCACGGCGACCAACTCTGCGACGGCTTCCGAATAAATCGACATGTCTACTCCCTTTCGTATTTCGCCGAAAGACGATATTTTATACAGAGCGCAGCACGTTAGAGTGCCGCGACTAACGCCTTGAGCAGTTGAAGTTTGCCACGGTTGACGCAGTAACATATGCGTAGACCATCCACCTCACCTTGGATCAACCCGGCTTCCTTCATCATCTTCAGATGCTGTGAGATCGTTGATTGCGCCAGCGGGATTTGATCGCAGATTTCCCCACAGATACATTCGTTTCGTGCAATGAGTAACCTCAAGATAGCCACTCGTGCAGGATGACCCAGCGCCTTTGCCAACTGCGCCAACTCTCTATCCTGATCTTCAATTAATGCAACAGAAGAGTCGCTGGTCGGCGTGGTGCAACATGCCGGGTATGAGATTTGATTCGCTTTATCGTTCATCGTAGATATACGATAATATAAAGAACTATCAACTGTCAACCCCTATTATGCTGAATGTGATATAAAGCAATGCCTTTTCTGTTGCCTACCGGAAGAGAAATGCCGAAAGTACGGAGCCTGGCACGACTACCCATGGCACGTCAACTTTGAACATCAGCACCGTAAATGCCGCACACGCGAAAAGCGCAGACACGGGTGTCCACGGAACCGCCATCGAGAATTTCACTGTCACTGCCATGAGCAATCCTACGAACGAGGCCAATATGCCTCGCATGGCACGCTGGAACCAGGGATTTGCCTTAATGCGATCATAATGGGGAACCGCCAACGTGAGAATCACGAACGAAGGGAAAAAGATTGCACCCGTTGAGAGCAGTGCCCCGCCAATCCCCGCAACTTGATAGCCGATGAATGTAGCGGTAATCACAATCGGTCCCGGTGTCACCTGTCCCATCGCGATGCCGTCCATGAAGACTCGCATACTCATCCAGTGCCTGACATCGACCACTTCATGCAGCATAACCGGCACAGACGCGAATCCCCCACCGAACGCAAACACATCAATGCGCAGCATTAAGGCGGACAAATCAAACAGACGGTGGTTCAACAGCCAAAGCCCGACAAGCCCGATCAGCGCAACCAGCATCGTCAGCAATACAGGACGCGTGGTGGAACGCAGCGGTGGTGGCGTCTCCTCGGACTCGCCATGCCCGCCAATCTCGAATCTCGAATAATACAGGACAAACCCAACTACAGCGCCCGCCACAATCGTCCAGATCGGATTGCCGCCAAGGACCAGATATGCCGCCGCGGCCAGGCCGATGACGGCATCCTGCCAGGCCTTTACCGTCGTGCGTCCGAACGTAAAGGCGGCCCGCGCGAGGATGGCGACCACGATCACCTGGAGACCGTGAAATACCGATTGGCTGATCGGCGAACTGTGGGTCACGCCGTAAACCGCCGAGAGCGCCACCATGAACACACAGGCGGGCAGGCCGAATCCAATATACGCCATCGTCGCACCGGCCAAACCGCGACTCCGCAATCCGACATACGCGGCCACCTGCATGGCGGTCGCGCCGGGGATGGTCTGCGCGACAGCGACACCTTCCTTGAACGACTGGCGGGATAGCCACTGCTTTCTGGTGACGGCCATCTCACCGATATAGGACACCATCGCCGGGCCGCCAAACGCGGTGAGACCGAGGCGAAGAAAGGCTCCGAATATCCGCGGCAAAGATGGGCGAGTAACTTGTGTATCCGGTTGTGCTTCGCTGGTCATCTCCATTGCTATCTCCTTGCTGATGCGGTTTCGACGGACCGACCGGTGAACTAGCCTACACGCGCTCTACCGGTCGGGCCATCATCATACTACTTACCGTATCCCGAACAGGGTATGCAGACGATCTTCCCGTCCTTGATCCGGGCATCTCTCGTCACCATCAACTCCCCACACGATGCGCACACGGTGGAATCGAACGTCAATGGTGCATCCTCCCAGGCATAGGTAAATACGTCACTGATTGTCAACATGCGTTCATCCGGAGTGGCTACCACCATCTCGATGAGCGGTCCAGAGACCGCGGCGGGAATTTGCGAGGCAGGCACGCCGGCTTGCCGCTGCTTCATAAACTCGGACTGTTTGCTCCGCTGCATCATCTCCGTCTTCAGGGCGACACGAACCGCCCGTTGTGTGGCTTTCTCGATCAACGTCAGCACCCATTTCCCGTAATGGAGCTTTTTGATGTTGCCTTTGCCGAACGTGCATCCGGTAGCGACCTGAATGCCATCCGCCCAACAGGTGGAGCATTGATCGTCGTCAAGTTCGATCAACGCCATCAACTGCTTATCGGGCGCGCGTTCAACGCCGAGTGCCTGGAGCGCGGCCAATCCGGTGCGCAACCCCATAGGCATCGCTGGACACTTATGGCCGTGAAACCGCTGGCCAAAGGCCAACAACTCACGATCCAGATACTCAATCACTGTGCTCATCGCTGCTCCTCTTTCCGGCAACATGCATCCGTCTTTTCACACTCGGATGATAGGCACGGGTGATCGCCTGTCGTCCCATGACACTGTTCGATCTGTTCCGCTGAACACTCCGCGGGCACGTGTTGCTGCCCGTCGGCATGTTGACAGCACTGCTGTGCGTCACACATTGGCATCCCCTTTCCTGTTAAGTATTTGCGCATACACTTATGCGCACAAGCAAAAAAATAGCTCCTCTGCGCTGGAGATTAGAGCACCCCATCAACCACGGATTTCCACGCGGCAAGCGTCTCGGCGTTAAGGCGATAATGGACGAAGTTCCCCCGCTTCTCGTCGATCACCACATTGGCTTGCCGCAAGATGCGCAGATGTTGCGAGACGGCGGCTGTAGAAATTTGCAGTCGGGCTGCCAGTGCATTGACGCATAACGACCGGTCTTTCAACAACAACACAATCTGCACGCGCGATTCTACGGACAGCACTTGAAACATCTCGGCAATTTGCTTGGCTTCGAGCATAGACAAAACTATTTAAGCCTCCACTTAAATACTACGCCACATAAAAACGCCTGTCAAGTGATACCGACGAATGAAAGCACGGTTGCGCAAGGAAGAACTACAGTAAAGGCATCCAGGGAAACGACCTTACTCAATCGTCATCCCCGCCTCCCCTGCCTCCATGATGTTCCATTCCCTCGGGTGCACCATAATGCGAATGAGCGTCCTGTTGTCCTGGGGTGACTATCGGAGCATGCCTGTCCGGATGCTCATGCCCAATACCGATCAGCCATGACGCGAGTAAGCCACCGATCAGCGTGAGCGCAATTAATACTGGTATGATCCAGGCCCACCGCGAAAATGCCCCCGGCAAAATCGGTGCGGTTCCCCCGGCAGCAGTGGACGCCGGAGCCAGATTATTTTGGCTGGCGATCTTCCCGAAACGTCCTTCATATTGCATGGCATATCGACGCGCTACTTCATCTGCGTGGATGCCGCTCATCAGCGCGGCGTAGCCTCCCGGATCGGTATAACGGTCCTGCACCGAAGGCGCCGCCACGCATTGCCCGTTGGGGAGGCAGGTATACGCAATCACTTCGATGCCATCAGGAGGCGCAGTGCGTACCGTCAGTAGCACCGCGCGTCTGCCGTCCTGTCCCCCGAGCGTGAACTGGCGGGTGGCACCTGGAGGCAGAATGGTCATGTCGATCTCATCACCATAATTGTAGCGGTAGAGATCGAGATATTGCCGTCCCACCGATTCCGGCTCATAGCCACTGAGTAACGCGGCACAGCCAGCCGGGTCATCGTGCGCTTCCTGAATGAGCGACGGTTGTCCATGCAGCGTCTGCGATGCCGGCAGCGTAATACTCGTGACCACCGACGAGGGTAGTTCCGCGCACACGAGTAACCCACCGCCACCCTCAAGCGTAAAATAGACTTGATAACCCGCTGTCACAGACATTATCGCCACCTTGCACACCGCACGGAATACATTTGCTATTTTAGCATATCTCACCCGCTAAAACATCGGAGTCGGAACATCGCCCCACCCGGTTCCATGCGGCGTCTCCTTGAACTGCATCAGTTCCCAGGTATGGAGATGCACATCCGCGAAGAAGCGAGGAATCCGCTGATTGTTGATGTCGAAATCAGCGTGCGCTGAGGGCAATGGTCGATTACCTTGTATCTCGATAAAGATAATCCGCCGTCGCATCATCGGGAGTGCATACATCGCAGGACCGTGGTGCATCGTCACGCCGGCCTGTTGCATATGACAGCCGTTTTTCAAATGACCGATGGGATTCACGATGTAATCCGTGATCATCGCGAACGTCTGATGATGGCGGAAGAGTTTCCACTCCTCGCCGGTGTTGGCGATCATCCCCTGCATGATGTAATCCACCGGCATAATGTAGGCCAGCACACGACTATGGTCCGACTGCTGCATTGCGCGAAGTTTCTCGGCAACTTCGGGAGCGCCCAACGCTCCGTGCAACAGGTCACCGGCCATCGGCTGATCACTCGGAATCATCGTCAGCACATCGATGCCGTTAATGGTTTCCACCGGCAAATGGGCAACCGTATACGCTCGCATTCCAAACCCGAACGCGGCGGCGCCACCCAACAGGGCGATCAGCAGCAGCAGTGTTGTCTGCCACTTCATCGGCTTCACCGAGATAGGGCGCCGGCTGAAGCGGGGCCAGAACATGCCGGTGCGTTCCAGATAGCTCTGGTAGCCTTCACCATACGATTTCAACATGCGCCGTTCTTCATCCCTTGCCAGCACAGCATACAAGAACATCATCACCGCCAGGAACATCAACGTGAGCATGCGCGGCCATAAGATGGTCAGCCCCAGGCCGGCCAGCGACAACGCCGTATATTGTGGATGGCGCATCACGGCATAACAGCCGCGGCTGGCGACACCCCACTTGAGCAGTTTCCCCAGGTAAATTTGCCCGGCACAGATCAGAAAGAGCAGGCTTCCCCCGATGAACAGGATCGAGCCTGCCACCCGAATGACCATGAGCAGTGGGGTATTCGGCACGATCATGTGCGGAAGGAAGAAGGCCGTCAGCCACCGGGTCGCCGGCGATTGGTTCAATCTCAGCAGGATGGGATTGAAGACCGTGTAAAAGAACAAGGCAAAGGGGCTGATCATGATCATGATTTCCAGCGCGGCGATAAAGTAAAGGACGGCAGCGCCGCCGATCAGCACACCTCGTCCGCGCGATGGCTTTCCATCGTCATGCGTCGTCATGGTTTTTCTCCCTCATTGATTCGTTCTCCGTCATCTCCACATGGGAGGTCGAGACCTACTGCATCGCCGTGCCTACTCCACGGATGCGAGTATGGCCTGTTCTACTTTGGCTGCCTCAGGATGTCGTGCCATCAGCAGATACATCGCCGGCAAGAACAACAACGTCAACGGCATCGAGAAAAGCAAGCCCCCCGTGACGGCAATGGCCATCGGTTCAAGTGCTTCCGTGCCCTCACTCAGTCCGAGCGCCAGGGGTAACAGACCAACGATCCCGACGAGTGCCGTCATCAGAATCGGGCGCAACCGCGTGCGACACGCGTCTCGTACCGCCTCCAGTGGGGTTGCCCCAAGGGCACGTCGTTGGCGGACAAATTCGAGCAGCATGACCCCGTGATTGATCTCGATGCCGGCCATGATAATGACGCCCATCAGGACAGTGATGCCAATGGGGGAACCGGTCACATAGAGCGCCACCGCCATGCCGATGAGCGAGAGCGGCACGCGCAGGACGATGAGCAGCGGCATCCACAGGTTCTCGAATTGGACGACCAGCACGACATAGGCGAGGAATAATGCCAGAAGGAGGATGATGCCGAGTTCAGTATAGGTTTGCTGAATCCCTTCGGCCTGACCGCCGTATTTTACCTGATACCCGGACGGCAATTGCACGCCTTGCACCCGTCGCTGTACTTCCTGCGTTACTTCTCCCACCGAGCGCCCGACCGCCATCGCCGTGACTCTGACGACCCGGCGTTGGTCTTTTCGGTCGATCTCCATCGCGCCAACCGTGGGAACCACCTGGGCCACGTTTCCCAATAAGATGGCGTCATGCTCATTATGGAGTATGGGCAGACGCTCAAGCGCCAAACGATCTGTCATCAAGGCTTCCGGCACTTGCACGCGGAGCGGGTAGTAGTATCCGTTCTCCTCAAACTGCGTGGAGACATCGCCATCGACTAACGTGCGCACCACCCCGGCGACTTGGCTGGCCGAGATACCGAGTGCGGAGGCGCGCGTATGATCGACGGCAATATCGAATTCGGGTTTCGAGACATCCACCGAGACATCGAGCGCTGTGAGCCCGGACGTCGGTTGCACTTCTTTCGCAATCCCCCGCGCCACCTGGACTAATTGGTCGATAGAGGCACTGGCCGGTCCGTAGACTTCCACTTCGATATCGAAATTGCCGAACCCGCGAATCCCACGCATCCTGGTGTGCATCACTTTGACTTGCGCGCCGGGCTTTTTCACGGCTTGTTGTATTTGCGGGGTCATACGTTCGACGAATTGTTTCGTTGACAATCGCCGGTGGTTGCGTGGCACCAATTGCAGATCGACTTCGCCCTCGTTGGCAAACTCGGTAGTCACCAGACCCAGCACCCGTCCACCAACAAGGGTATAGGCTTGTTCTACCCCAGGCAATTCTTGCGCGTAAGCCGACACCCGTTCCGCCATCTGTGCGGTCTCCGCGACAGATGCACCGGTCGGCAATTTGAGTTTTATGGTCACCTGCCCATCATCCATCTCGGGAAGGAACTCTGATCCTAATCGTCCGACAAGCAATACTCCCAGGCCAAAGAGCCCTAACGTCACCCCGAGCGTTGCCCAGCGATGCCGCAACACCATCTCCAGGAGCGGGCGGTATCCATGCTGGATACCCGCGATGAGCCGTTCACTGAACTCCGTCATGCGGCTCGGGTGACCGGATAGGACACTGTCGGCGAACAGCAGGCGCATGAGCACCGGAGTGACGGTTAAGGCCACCACCAGCGAGATAGCGATGGCGGTGGCCACCGTCACGATCAGTTCATGGAATAAAAGTGAGACCAAACCTCTCACAAACAGGAAGGGTAGAAAGAGCGCGAGAAACGTGACGGTCGCGCTGATCACCGCGCCCGCCACCTCCTGGGCGCCCGTATCGAAGGTCGCCAGTGTATTTCCTTCGTCCTGCTGGTGCCGGGTGATGTTCTCCATCACGACGACGCAGTTATCGAGCACAATCGTGATGGCGATGACTAGACCACCCAGCGAGAAGATATTGATGGAAAAGCCGAGTGCCCACATCACCAGGAAAGTGCCCAGCAGCGAGAGCGGCAAGGTGAGGAGAATCGTGACGACGCGCTGCCATCCATGCAGGAAGAGCATTGTCGCCAGCACCACCAGGATGGCGGCGATGAAGGCGGCGTCCTGCACGCCGGTGACCGAGGCGCGGATATAGCGTGATTGATCATAGATGACGGCGATGGAGGTGCCTTCCGGCAATTCCGGCTTCAACTCGGCAATCTTGCGCTGGATGCGGTCGGCCACCTCTACTGTATTGGCCTCGACTTGTTTGAACACCGATAAGCGCACAATCTCCCGGTTATTGAGGCGGGTGATCACGCGCTGTCGCCGTGCGGCATCCTCAACGGTCGCGACATCCCCCAGGCGTATCCCGCGCCCATCGGGCGTAGCGCGAATCAGCAGTTGGCGGATGTCCTCCATCGATTGAAACCGCGCACGGGTGCGCACGGTGAATTCTCGTGGGCCGACCGTCACAAGTCCTCCGGGCACTTCGACGTTCTCTTCCTGCAAGCGTCTTTTGAGATCTCCCAACGTCATGCGAATCGCCTGCAAGCGTTCCGGGTCGATATGTACGCGAATTTCCCGTTCCAACCCGCCAGCGACGCTCGCACCCGCCGTGCCTTCCACCGCGAGAAAGCGGTCCTGTAAATCTTGTTCAACCCAGGTGCGCAATCGTGTCGGGGTCATCGACGTGGAAGAGATCGCCAGATCCATCACCGGAAGCTGTGAGGGGTCCGCTTTCAATATCTGAGGTTCTCCGGCGTCCCCCGGCAATTGTTGCCGCACCAGTTGCATTTTCGCCAGCACATCCTGATAGGCTACATCGCGATTGACATCATCGTTAAAGAAGACGAACAGGGTATACATGCCATCGGTGTAGTTGGCATCGAGATAGTCCAGGCCATCGAGACTGGCCATATTCCGTTCTATCTGGCGCCCGATATTTTCCTCTATTTGATCGGGAGTCGCCCCAGGCCAACGGATGTAGACTTTCATCAGTGGATAGGTGATGTCGGGCAGCAGATTCACCCGCAATCCCCAGAGCCCGACGATGCCAAGCACGGCAACCGCCAGTGTCATCACGATCATCGCCAACGGGTGGCGCAACGCAAGCGAGGGCAGTTTCATCGTGCGTTACCTCCTGTTTCCGCTGTTCCCGGTGCCGGTGCATTACCGCTGTGCCGGGAAGGTATACTGCCGGATTGTTGGTGACCTGGCCCACCGTTTTTTGGCCCCATGCCGGATTTGCCGGGCATCACTTTCACCGGTTGCCCATCCTTGAGGGCATCCTGACCTTGCACAACCACCTTGGCGCCTTCCTCCACCCCGGCGACGATCAGCACTTTGCCATCCGCTTCCAGTCCGGTAGTCACCAGGCGTCGCTCGGCGGTCATCGCCGGTGTCACGAGGAAGATCGCCGCTTTGCCTCCCGCCTGTGGTACTACTGCTGCCTGGGGAACGACGATCCCGCGCTGCTGCCCCTGGTTGATGGCAATACGGGCAAACGAGCCTTCCGCAATCGGTCGCGGCTGTTTGGGGAGTAACAATTCCACCGGCACTAGCCGGGTGATGGGATCTGCGCTGGGGTAGACGTTGGTCACGGGAATCGTCAAGGGAGCGCCGCGAAGCGCGTCCAGAGTGACGCGGGCGGTCAGTCCTGCGTGCAAACCTGCGACTTCGCGATCAGAAACGGCTGTTTTCACCAGTTGCCGACCATCCTGGGCGATGGTCAGAATCGGTTGCTTGGGATCGGCGGTATCCCCGACATACTTCCAGCGTTTGGTGACCACGCCGTTGATCGGCGCTTTCAGCACACACAGCGCCACCTGGGTACGCCAGTAGGCGCATTTGGCGTCCGCTTGCTGGACGCGTGCCTGCGAGGTGGCTAATTGCGTCGGTGATGCGCCGGATTGCAGTAACGCCATGTGCTCCCGCGCCGCCTCCATTGCCGCTTTCGTTTCCGCGACACGCCCGGCGGCCTCATCTAATTCACGTTGCGGTAATGGACCGTTTTGTAAGGCTTTTACTTGAGCAAGTTGTTTCGCAGTCGCCGTCACGGACGCATCAGCCGCAGCTAATTGCGCTTTCGCGACATCCACCCGCCCCTGGGCATCGGCTAGTTGTTGCTGCGGCACGGCATTGGTATCCAGCAGGCTTTTGGCTAAACGGTAGCCTTCCTGCGCCGTCGCCAATGTACTTTTGGCGCTGTCCCCCTGTGCCTGCGCGGTTCGAAAGCGCGCACTGGCGCGATCCGCCTCCTCCTGGGAGGTGCCGCCGATCTTCAGGAGCGCTTGTGCGCGATCATTCTCCGCTTTGGCATTCTCGGACGCCGTCACGGCGGCATCCAGTTGAGCCGTTGCGGTATCCACTTTGCCGCGCGCATCGTTCACCGCTTGCTGTTGCGTGGTATTCAGTTTCACGATCTGCCGCACCTGCTCCAGGTTCTGCGTGGCGGCATCCAGCGTGGCTTTCGCCGCATCCCGCTGGGCGGTGGCGACGTCCAATTTGCTCTCGGCATCCTGTACGGCCTGCACCGGAATGCCCGTCTGCTCCCCTTGATAGAGGGCCTTCGCATTACGCTGAGCGTCAACCGCGCGCCGATAAGCGGCGTCTGCTTGTCGAAATGCTGCTTGTGCCTGGCCAATTTCCTGCGGTCGTGCGCCAGCTTGCAGGTCACGCAGGTTGGCGAGTGCCACCTGCCGTTCAGCCTCTGCTGATCCCAGTTGCGCATCCATTTCCGCAGAGTCCAATCGTACCAGTATCTCGCCTGTCGTCACGCGATCCCCCTCCTGGACGATCATCGAGCGGATCGTCTGCTCGATTTTCGGCAGCAGGCTGATTTCGGCATTGGCGGTCACCGTGCCGGTCAGGTCCAACGTACGCGAGAGCATACCGGCATGCGCGTCGATAGCCTGGATCAGCGCAGGTTTCGGGCCTTTCACGGTGTCGGAGGGGGTACGCGTCGCTATCGCGTGCCAGCCAACCGCGAGCGCACCGATGCCCAGCAGGCCAGCGAGCGAAAAGAATGCCGTCCGTTTATTCATGGGAAACCTCCTCCGTGTTCGCCAAATCGAGCCGTTGCCCGAGTGCGGATGCCAATTGCAATTTGGCCAGAAACACATCCGCGGTGGCCTGGCTGACGGCCACCTTCACTTGCAGTAACGCGGTCTGCGCATCAAACACTTCCAGTGCCGTGCCTGCCCCAACGCGAAACCGTTCTTCCGAAATCGTCAGGGTCTGTTCGGCCAGCGTGGTCGTCGAGGCCAGATCCTTCAACCGCTCTTCAGCAGCGGACAGTGAAGCGCGGGCATCAGCGACATCCGTGACAAGACGTTGGCGTGTTGCTTCCAATTGCGCTGCCGCCACCTCCTGGCTTGCCTTTGCCTGGGCAACAGCCGCGTGTCGTTGTCCGCCATCCAGCATGGGGAGACGAACCGCCAACCCAATCCCCCAATTCGTCCATGAGGTAAGATTATGTAACCCTTCCCCGGTATAGGTGCCTTGCACGCGAATCTCCGGATACTTCTCGGCTTCCGTTGCTTTCACTAACGCACGTGATTGATCGACGGAAAGACTCAAACGTTTCCAATCCGGGTGCTGTTTCCATGGTGCTTCCGCTGGCGCTTCCGGTATCTCTAAGGAGGTCAATTCGGCAGTCACCTGGATCGGCAACTGCGGCTCACGCCCCATCGCCTGGTTCAACCGCATACGCGTAATGTCTCGCTCTCGTGCTGCACGACGCTGAGCATCGCGGGCGGTCGCGACGTTCACCTCGGCCCGCATCGCTTCAACCCTGGCCACTTTCCCCAGTGCCGCCAGATCGGTCGTCAACTTCAAGTGCGCTTCCGCCTGCGTGAGTGCTTCTTGCTTTGCCTGAGCAATCTGCGCCTGTAGCCAGGTTTCCGCATAGGTTTTGGCAATATTGCTTGTCACATCCTGATAAGTGCGCTCCTGTTGCGTTTGTGCTATCAGCACCCCATACCGGGCTGCCTTGTTCTGCGCGTCCCACTTTCCCCAGGAGAACAGGCTTTGACTGATGTCCAACTCCCCAAGCGTATCCGTATTCCCATGACCGAGGAGCTGGATTTTCATGGGGGTGAGCTGGTCATATTGTGACGAGGACAGGTTCATATCCATCTTTAAAGCGGTGTTCGCTTTCGTCCGCGCAAAGATGGCTTTACTCTGCAATACTCTCGCCTGTTCACCGGATAATAATGGATTATGCATGACACCATACCTTAGGCACTCCTGGAGCGTCATCGGAGTTGCCGGCTCCACGGTGTAGGCTGGCCCGAGCAATCCGATACAGGCAATACAACATAGCAAAAGGACATGGGACTGATATTTACTCATAGGCTCATACTCCTTACTCCCTGTTGGAATAGTGGAGAAGACAACTCCCCTGGAGCGAACTATCGAGACAAGGCATCCAGGGGAAACAAGGCATTACTGTGAAGCGCCGGGGGAACGGGAAGTCGTGGTGACCGGACATTCCTTGCATGTTCTTGCCGGGCAGGCGGTTGAGGCGCGCACTGGACAGCTTTTCTCGCAATTAGTGGAATCGCAGGAGATGCCGGAACAATATTTTCCGTTCCACAGGGGTTTGGCAGACATATCACGAAGGAAATAGGTCTTCCCCGCCAACGTGAGTTCCCGCACAACGACAAATGGCTTATCCTGGCACGTGATGGTCCACCCGATGATGGTGACCTGATCTCCGGACTTCACCGACAGTTTGAGGGTGGGTAACACGCGTACCGGTCCAACGATGACCTGGTATGACTCTTTGCCGGAGGACACCGTGAGGAGTTCCGGGCCTGGCTGTCCGGTTTCCGGAATGGAGATCGCTTGCACAGTGCCGGTAATGGTGACGGTCGGCGCTTTGGCATCGGCACAAGCCATGCATTGCTCCGCACGTTGCCGTTGACACGCCCGCCGCCCGGCATTGGCAGAGAACGCGATAACGACCCCTGTACCAATCAAGGCTAGGGTCAAAATCGCGATCAGCACATTTTTCATGGAGCTATCCCCCTTCCGGCATATTGGACAATGATGAGGATAGCAACTGAAGCTCACATTCGGCTCAACACCCGCACATCTTTCACACAATTATGTTTCGGTTCGTCGCATACGCACCCAGATCGTCGTACCTTGTCCCAGCATGCTCTCGGCACCCACTTCTCCCCCCATTGCGGACACCAGCGCCTTGACAATCGCAAGACCCAGCCCGCTGCCCGCTTTACCGGTGGCACGCGCAGATTCGGAGCGTGAAAAGCGATCCCAGATGCGCGGTATGTCCTCGGGAGCGATGCCACAGCCGGTATCCGTGACGCCGAGACGGATTTGATCGCTGTCGGCTTTCGCCCATAACGTCACCTGTCCGGTCGACTCGGTGAAGCGCAAGGCATTTTCCACCACATTACGCAACACGCGATAGAGCGCATCCCGATCCGCCAATACCGGCGGCAGTGTATCGGGCATATCCACGGTGATGGGGGGGCCGGTCGGCGTCCATGCGAAGCTTTCGGCTACCTCTGCCATCACATCACGTAGGATGGTTGGTTCGATCACGATGCGCTCGCGACCGGTTTCTATCCGGGACAGGTCCAGTAATCCGGCCACCAGATTGCCCAGCCGTTTACTCTCTCGCCGGAGTTGCAGCAGCGCCTCAGGTTGTTTGTCGGGCTTCAGCAGGCCATCACACCAGGTATCGAGTGTGAGCGACATGGAGGTGAGGGGTGCGCGTAACTCATGGGAGGCATCGGCGACGAACTGCCGCTGCATTTCCTCCAAACGGCTCAATCGCTGACGCTCATGCTGCAATTCATCAGTCGTACGAGCCAAATCGCTGGCCAACGCGGTAACGGCGGTGGCCATCTCGTCCAGTTCGGCGGTCGCCTGCTCGGACAGGCGAATCTGGAAATCCCCTTTCGCCATCCGTTTCGCCGACTCGGAAACCTGTCCAATTACGCCGGTCAGTTCACGTGCCGCGCGAGAGATGAGCAAGGCGCTGGCGGCAAAGGCAACCATTGTCACCAGGATAACGGTCACATACGCCGAACTGCTCGCGGCACGGATCGCACTGACACGACTCCATTCGACCAGAATACGGGGTTCACCGGCAGACGTGGTCGCCGTTTTCGCGGCCCACACGACCGGTTCAGCAATCCAGGGTAACTTGCCGGTGCCTTGAAGCTGACCGACTTTCAACACTTCGGCAGTGCGCACCCAGGGAATTAAACCCGGTGAATTACTCGGTGTGTGTGCCGTGCCCATCAGTGCCGCCATCATCCGCGCACTGGTGCACCGTCCACTCATATCCAACACCATGCGCTCGACACGCCCGTGACCGAGTCCCCCCATGGCACACACCGGTTCCAGAGAATCTTCCACCTTGGACAAGGCATGGAGTTCAGCGGAGAGTTCATGCTGGGTGGCATTGAGCGCCAGACGGTCTGCCGTGACCAGCAACACCAGCATGACCACCCCTAACGTGATGGCGGCACTCAATAAATGGCGCTTTAAAATCATCCGCGCCAGTGGGGGTTTAGGTTGTGCCATGCGACACCTCGAATCGATATCCGACCCCGCGCAGCGTGGCAATATAGCTCTTCCCGTCATTCCCTGACAACTTCAGACGAAGCCGGTTCATATGGACATCCAGCGTGTGATCATCCCCTTGCCCATCCTCCCAGACGATACGGCACAGCATCTGGCGGGTCAGCACATGGCCCGGTTGACGGGCCAATGCAACCAGGAGATCGTATTCTTTAGGCGCAAGACTGATGGGACATCCCTGGCGAGCGACAATGCGTCCCGCCAAATTGATGATGAGTCCGGGGAATTGTAGTTCATCGGTCGAGGTTGTTGCCGGATACACACGCCGCAAAACGGCTTTAACCCGCGCCACCACCTCCAGCGGTTCGAAGGGTTTGACGATATAATCGTCAGCCCCTAGATTGAGTCCCAGTAATCGATCAGGAACGTCACTCCGTCCTGTCAACATGATGACTGCGGGTTGATATGCCTGGTCACCGCGTAAGCGCTGGAGGATCGACCAACCGTCGAGATCAGGGAGATTCACATCCAATAACACCACGGACGGATGCTGTTCACCGGCGATCTCCAATCCCGTTTTTCCATCGGGCGCGGTCACGACCTGCATGCCCTCACGCTCAAAATACAACGGCAACAGCTCACGGACTTGTCGGTCGTCTTCAATTAACAGTATGGTAGTGAACATCGCATCCCTCTATAGTGAAGGATACGGACCACGGACTACCCGTGTCAAGTTTATCAAGGAGAAGGTATCGCAGCCCACTGGCCTATTCACTTTTCGGTTGTAGATCGTAAAATGCATTTGAGTTGGTATGCCCGGGCACGGTGATACGACTCAAACGGATCGTCAGCAATATCCGGAAAGATCGCCCGGAGTTTCTGCCGGATCGCACTAATCCACTTCCGCACCTTATTTCGGTCCTTATCAGCTACGGCATGAGCGGTATCCCATCCGATACGCCCCTCGTATTTCGCCAGAGTTCGAAAATGCTCCCAGAGTTCACTCGGTGTAGGCACGGGTTTCCGTAAGTCGGCGAAGCCCATTTCGGCGAACGAGCGATATTGCCGTTCTTTTCCGACGCTGATCTGGACATAGTCATCATTGGCGAATTCGATCAGTACCTGTGACCAGGTCGTGCCCGGCGGTGTTGGAATTGGAATCATCGTTTGCTGACGCTCGGCCCCGATTTGCCGGACAGTTTCCGCGACTTGCTCCTGTCGGAGATGCAATTGGTGATCATCAAACTGCAGCAACGATGCCAATGAACGCACCGGGGCTTTACTGGGAAACGGAGACGGACCATTAACCTCATATGGAACCAGTACGAAGGGATTTGCACATTCCTTTAAACGACCATTTCGGCTGAAGAGATGAAAGGCATCATCCCAATATGCGCCTCGCGCCAAAAAGAAGTCGACGTCCCGCTGTGCAATATTCTTGCCACCCAGCCACCATAAACGATCCGTGATGACCTCTTCACGCGGCATCTGGAATCCGAATAAGCTGGCGGCGACATCCGCCAGGTGTGAGAAAGAAGTGCGCCAGAGTTGCACATCCGCCTGCTCCAGCGGAATTTTCCCCCAGCCGAATGGATCTTCACAATGCATGTACGGTCGGTGGTGCCCCTGCTTGTTTTCCTGCCACTCCACGTCTGCAAGGCAAGCATATTCGCAGCGATCACATTGCATTTGATGCTCAACGCCGTCGTGACGCAGCAATCGTGCGGCGATTAATGATTGCGCCTGGTGAATCGTGTGTGGCCATTGCCGCAGGAACGCTCCCGTGAAGTGGTGGATCGGCCAGGGTTGTTCAATCGCCCGCAGCAGTATTGTCGCAAGATGATGTATCATAAATGCCCCAGCGCCGCAGAAGCTGGCGTATTTCTTCCTCCCAGGGACTCCTTGTGCAATTACAACTCCGCGGGGTAAGACGAACCACGCGTGGTTTTTGCTGTATCCCGTCCTCCGGTCGCAGCGTGAAACACAATTCAACTTGTGTCACCGTGACGAGATCAGGGGGGACATTGAAACCGGATAAGACTTTATCGAGCATCTCATATACCCGTTGAGAGTCACCATTACGCACGGCGTTCACTCTGATCCCGCTTCCACGCTGTCCCAGGAATGTGATACCGATGGATTGCACACTGACTGACTCAACGCGATCCTCAGGCAACAGCGGTAGCGGATAACGACGGTCCAGTAATCGCTGAATACGAAATTCCTCTCCAGTAACGGCGCCAGTCAATTCTTCACCGAATACCGCACGACCAAAAATGCACTGCAGATCCATTACGTGCTGGAGATCACCATCAGTGGCAATCGCCAGGGTGCCGGCGTCATCATCATAGATAAAGATGATTTCGAAAGCCATTTCCAGGTTGTTCAGGTGAAATTGATGATGCTCATCACAGAGAAGGACTTCTTCGGCGTAATCCTGTAGACATGCAAACCAGTAGCGACGAGAGTCACGTGGGTAGGTCTGCACGACACAGTCATGCCCACGCCCCTGATACTCCTGGTAGTAGCCACGTAAATCGTCCTGCAGTCGCACGGTGGAATCTTTCATTGGCGCGAATGGCCTGGCAGGTCGTGCACACACCCGATGCCAACGCCGGATCATGTCCGCTGACCGGAATCTGTAGCAGACAGCGAAGATCTCAGGCTCGTTGAGGTATGTCCAGAATGCACGACCAGTCGGCGTGAGATGTTGTTCAAATGCCGATAGCGTTTTGCGTCCCGAATGCCGGCGACGGATTTCGGCGAGGATCGTTGCCACGCCATCTTCGTCAGCCAGCTTGTGAATCAAGCGGAACGCGCTATGCACCTGGCGATGAGCCTTTTCCGGCGCATCGCCAATGGCTGTGAACACGTCCTGCGTTAACGATTGCTCAGCGGTTGACCAGTCGATATTGTCACCGAGGCCAATACTTGCCAGAAAGGCCCGAAGTAGATCAGCCGGCGCTTCCTGCAAAAATTGTCTGACATCATATCTCGTCGTGTCTCCCTCCCGTCCTCCAGCAAGCATAGCACACTCACTCTGAGTTGGGGGCATCGTTTTCGCAGCATTGGAGGAGGGATTGTATCTGCGCCCATTCAACTTGATGAGACGCGAAATGGTCAGAGAGGATATCACGCAATTGGGAACACATAATTTCAAGCTCATGCAGGCGTGTCACGGCCACCGGCAAATCCTGTGCCTGGAGAACCTGCCGGCGCCAAGCATGCAGTTCATGAATTTCCTGCTCCAGCGCTTCGCTGTAGCGTTCTTCCAATTGTTGCGTCTCATCGGATCGCTCAACAATATCGAATTGATTTACCTCGGCATGGCGCCGTAATGCCGCGATTGCTTCACCGCGGTAGTGGAACGGCGGATACTCGGCGAGTGGTGTCGATTCGAAGTAGGCAACCTGTTCTGGTCCAACAGCCGGTGCCGACATGATGTGCCAGTCGTACTGTGCCCGTGTGCCGGTCCACCCGACGACCCGACCTTCCACATAGACCACACGACGGTGTTCGTGATCAACGAAATGCAAGCTCGCGCAGATACTATCCGACATCGCCATGCCTTTCAGGCCGCCGGTGAAGCTTCCGAGACGTCTTTCTTAGTGGAAGCTAGCGGCCAGATTACAGGGATCATCGGTGTATCTCCTCGCGTGAATGATGGTGAATTCTCCTGCTGACAGTGCCAAAGCGGGAGAATTAGAGGGGAAGACACACACATTTCGCCATCTTTCCCGTAAGATGAGGTGGAATACGGTTGACTGGGGCCACCCGGGTCGGTAGTCTAACGGACGATAAGAAAGACTTCGTGGAACCATTTACCGAACCGACGACTGCTGGCTCGCTGACCACCCTCGGGCCGGGGCATGAAACGCCACCGGACCACACAACACTCGTTCCACTTGCTGCACATGTTGAGCTGTTTTCCGGGCAAGGCATTGCCGATAGCACACGACTGGCCTATGATCTCAACTGGCGCACATTTACCGCGTGGTGCACCGAACACGCCGTGGCATCGCTACCTGCATCCGCCGAAACCGTCTCATTCTATGTGACCGATCTTGCATTACAGGGGCGGAAATTCAGTACCCTCACCCAGCATCTGGCCGCCATCAGCTTCGAACACCAGCAAGCCGGCCTGGCTACCCCATCACGCAGTCCCGCGGTACGTCATGTTATGACCGGCATCCGACGCACAATCAAGGTCGCTCCACACCAGGTTGACGCTTTATACACCGAAGACATCCGGCGCATGGTAGCCACCCTACCGGACACGCTGATCGGACTCCGAGATCGCGCGCTGCTGCTGTTAGGATTCGCTGGCGCCTTTCGGCGGTCGGAGCTCGTGGCGTTGAACGTCGATGATCTGCAGTTCCGGATGGAAGGATTATGTGTGCGCCTGCGCCGATCCAAAACGGACCAGGACGGTCAGGGACGTCTGATAGGCATTCCATATGGCCAGCACGAGGAAACCTGCCCGGTCCGTGCAATGCGCGCCTGGCTGGACACCGCACAGATAACAGATGGAGCCGTGTTCCGCGGCATGTGCCGGCATAATCGAATCGCCTCGGAGCGCCTCTCAAAACGTGCCGTGGCTGATGTTATCAAGCGCACGGCTAAAGTCGCTGGCATGGACCCGGCGCATGTGAGCGGCCATTCCCTCCGCGCCGGGCACTGCACCACTGCCGCCCGCGCCGGCGTCAGCGAGCATGTCATCATGCAACAAACCGGTCATCGATCACTCGCTACCTTACACCGGTATATTCGCCAGGGATCGCTCTTCCTGGAAAATTCCGCGGCATCACTGGGTTTGTGACTGATGACCACTAATATATGTAACCACATAAAGATGGCGGATCGTGCGTTTGGCAGGAATTCTTCTGTTGCCTACCGTATTATCCATTCTATACCAGACGTCTGTCCATATACCGCTATACCCGAGGTGCAGTCGGCTGGGTTACACTTTGCTCATGAGGTGTGAAATGCCCAAGCCTTGGACAGATGGGCCTAAAGAGTTGCTTCAGCATGCTGTTGATCATTTCCGTCAAAAAGGCGACTTTGACCGACGCATTGCAATGATAAGCATCGATAATGCCGTCGAGTTGATGATAAAGACATATCTCGGTTTGCCTAAACGGACTCGTGATGCTGGCGCCAAATCCCCAAGTAGGACCCAATTAGAAGAAGCGACAAATTCTTTTCCCAAACTGCTTGATCTGCTTGAAGAATTTGCTTCTGACAAACTAATCGGTATATCACTTGATGATATCGAATGGTATCATCGGCTTAGGAATAGGATGTACCACGATGGGAATGGAATAACCGTAGAGCATACAAAAGTTGAGACGTATCTAGAATTAGCACGTATTCTGTTTGAGAACCTATTTGGAGATACCCTTGACATCACTTACAAAGATGGCTTTGATAGATTAGGAGAGTTTATAATCAAATGGGCGGCTTTCGAGAAGGCACTCAGAGAAAAGCTTCCACCGAAGAATGGTGAGTTCGCATACTACTGGAAAAGGGACTTTCTCTCTGAAATAGATCCGAAAGCACGAGAGACATTTGATGCCGTAAGCAGTTTTAGGAACAACGTTGTTCATGGCCTTACCACCCCAACTGCTGAGGAGATCGAAAAGCACACAAGCATGCTAGAAGAATTATTTGCTGTGCTAAGTCGAATATAGATTTTCCATCTGCAAAACCGGCTATAAAAAGTTCAGTCAAGTCAGGCTGTAACAGTTTTGAATACAAGAAGACCATGGTGTTACCGGGCACCATGGTCTAACTGTCCTTATCACAAGCTTGCGATCATTCCAATCAGTACTGACTCTATGCTCCAGTATAACGCATCCATGTTGCTTGTCGTGCCATTCCCTGAAAAGTAAACTGATGCCGGCATGGGTCGTATATCGCAGTAGTACTGATCGCCAGCGCTTCACCTGGAGCTATTGGCATCTCTTCCCACCCTGTCTCGTTATCAATAGCCATATCGAGGATACGGGACTCAGACGCATAGATGAGTAGATGTCTTCGTCTGTGGAAACGGACTTCGAGCGGCATGTTGCCTTTCAGCAGCAATATCTCATCCGGGCGGCTGGTGGCGACCAGTGCGGCGCTCATACTCCCCTCTAACTGGGTCAAACCGGCCAAGAAGCCTTCGACGTCGATACTATTATAAGCGGTATTGTGTTGTGCCAGGCGGGCAAGCAGTTCACTGTCCACCTGGGTGGTGCGGGGTAACCCGAGCCGGCGGAAATGCCGGGCATGATCGGTGATCGTGCCGTTGTGGGTCAGCAGGATGGGGGGCGTGCTGATAGGGTGATTTTCCGCTGTATTCGTTACGCTCCCACGGGACGGCCAACGTGTATGTCCCATCAGGTAGGTTACCTGCCGGTCGATGCCAAGCAGCCAGTCGATAAATGCCTCACCTTGGATGAATGACCGTGCAGGCAGTGGCTCTTTTGCTACTTGCATGGCGCCATCACGTTTCACCCAGGCGACACCGGTGGCATGCTGACCTCGGTGTTCCGAGCAAAGCAATAGCCGGATGAAGGTATCGGCCAGCGCATCCATCTCACTCGCGCGACGCTTTGAGTGCCTACCTATGATCACTCCGCAGAGTCCGCACATGGCGCTTCTCCTTCCTCGATAACTCGAAACCCCTGGAAGATGCCTTGGGCGTACAGATTCCTGTTCTCGCGCAGCCATTCGGCGGTCTCGTCATAACCCATCATCTCGGCGATCTCGATCACTCTCGGGCGGTCGAGCATGTTGGTGGCGCCGCATTGCCGGACGGCTTCCAGTCCTTCGAACACAGCGGCGCTGATCAATATCAGTTTTTTCTCCATGATCCTCTCCTCTCTTAGCACGAGGGCTGGAGCATCTCGGCTCCAGCCCCGGTCGTCTCTTCGGTTTTTTTGGCCTTGCCGGCTTTGCCGGTTGGCCTGCCATATTTGAATGCGCTGTCTCCCGGCATAAGCGTCAGCAGATGCTTCCTTGCGGTTTTAAATTCGTCACCATTCATGCTGAGGGCGCTGATCAGAAACACGCGGAAATCGTATTTCGCCGATGCGGGATCGTATTTGCGTTTCTTCGCCGACGCCGCCTGCGTGTTGAGGGCTTTGGCGAAGAGCGCCATGCCGAACTGGATGGCGGCTTTCACCTTGCCGGCGTGGAGGCTGCCCGCGTAGGCTCTCATCTCCACGGCCCCGCGCAGGAAGAAGGCGTTCAGGTTCAGGATCGCGTAGCGGCTGCTGTCGTAGCGTTGTGGGGTCGGGTTGTATTTCCCGTACCACTGGCGATTGAGCTGGTCAAAGGTTTTCGGGGTGATGCGCGTTATGCGCTCGATAAAAGTGGCGTTCAGCGGTCGGCAGTACCGTTCCATGCGCTCCTGGGTCACTCCGAGTGCAGCGTAAATCAGCTCTTCCTGCTTGTAGATCGTTTTCGCGAGATTGGCCAGCGCCTTCGCGGTGACATTGGGATGGCTCAAGTGCAGGTGCAGCCCACACTTTTCATCACAGCGGGCACCAGCCTGGCGGATGGCGCGCACCACCTCCTGCAGCAGGGGGATGTCGTCGTAGCTCAGGATCGGGGTGACCACCTCCGCGCGTAAGTCCGCGGGGACATTGGTCAGGCTGCTGTCAGCCACCACCTTCCACTCCAACCCACGGGCATCGATCACCTGGTGGGGATCATAGCATGCAGGGACGCCGACATGCGTGACCGTTCCCCCGACCACGCTCTGGATCGCTTTCGCCACCTCGTGGCGGGTGCGACCCACCGTTTCAATTTCCAGGCCAAACCGGATATCGTTGATTGTTACGGCCATTGTGTCTCTCCTTTCGATATGCACACATCCGTGTGTGCACACCCAATGAATCACTCACACTGGCCGATGAAGTCAAGGCATGTGGTGCGTATTTTCGCAAAACAATTCGAGACTGTGCTGACCGGTCAATACTTGATGCAGTAGACCAACGCCACGTTGCGCGGACGGGTTTCCGTGCCCCCAATGCTGACGAGTGGATAGTTGGGGGTATCCTGCCCATCTTCCAGCGACACGTATCCCGGATAATTCCCGATCCCGCCCACGTGCTGGCCATGTTGCAAGAATGCATGGTCTTGCTCTCCCCCGAATGCGCGTCCCGGATCGACTCCACGCCCATGGTCCCAACCACGGACAAATTCCCCGCGCAGATCGGGGAGCGCAAAGGTGGTCACACCATTCCCGGCTCCGAAGGTGGTGCCGATGGCCGCAAATAACGCCGCATATGTTTGGCGACTGATCAGCGCACCGTTGCACTCCAACCACCCTCCCGGCAAGATCAGGGTCGCAAACGCCATCACGGCGCCGACCGGCACTCCTCCGGCAAGGAGGCTGTCAAGTTTCGTTTTATCTGCGGCACTCAGAAATCCGGCTTCCTGTTCCGTGGCCACGGGGTGCTGCTCATCACCACCCTGTCCGATATGCCCATCCAGACGGGCGGCATCTTCCGGATGCCATGGACGAGTCACGCTGGGCAACACTTGCCCGGTATCGCGATGGAAGTCATAAATGGCAACCACCGTGCGTCCCAGGGCATGTTCCGGAAACGGATCACCGGAGGGATCGCTGGCATGTACCGTCGCCACCCATTGCTCACGTTCCGCCGTTGGTTCGCCGGTGGTTGGATTTATCAGGGAGGCGTCTTCCGATGCATCAACCACCAGGCACAGGACCTCCAGCCAGACGTAATCCGTCCCCGTCACCTTCGCGCCATCGTATTGCAGGGTTGCGCCCGGCACCGTGACGAGATGCCCATCGACATACACGTTTCCGGCTGTCAGCGTTACCACCGCGCCATTCACCGTGGGCTGCAGTCCCTGCGTGATGGCGCCTTGCGCGAAGAGGGTATCGAAGAGCTGCTGTTGCTCATGCAAGGCGATGTCCTGCTGTTCGTTCAGTTCGGAATCCAGCAGATCGCGTCGCTGGTGGTAGCGGATACGCCGGTAATTCTTCGTGGGATCGAAGGTGTCACGCGAGATGCTCATGCGGTTGGCTCCTTAATACGTGCCGACGCGATTGCCGGATGTCGTTACGGTGCTCGGGGCGCTGTTGATGAAGGGGGTCACGCCGCCGTTCATCAAATCGTTGTTCGTCACCAGATTTTTCAACGTCCCCGTGCCGTTCACGATTTCGATTCCCGCCTTGGGCCGCACGGCGGTATCGTGATAGCGGCAGGTGTTCCCCTGAATATTGCACCAGGCGGTGTCGTTCCCCAGGTAGATATTCGAATAGCTGTTATCTGCTGCCAGGCTGTTGTTCCAGCACAGGTTATTCACGATGGCGCAATCGTACGCGATGGGCAGCGAGATACCATGGATGCCGTTGCGGTAAAAGACATTGCCTTCTACCAGGCAGTGGCGACAGGACGTGTGCAGCATGATGCCACAACCGTCGTTATCGTGTGAGCGGCAATGCCGTACGATGACATTCGTACTGCCGGCCACATAGATCGCCGTGCCGGCATATTGAAAATGCGCGGCGTCCAGATTCTCCAGCAACCCGCCGTCAACTCCGCTGAAGTTGATCGCCGATGCCCCATTGCTGTTGGGGGGAAGTGCCGGACGGCTGCCATCGAAGGCCAAATCACGGATGGTGATATTCTTCGGATTTGGTTCGACGGAATTGCTGACGGTGATCATCCCCCAGTTGAAATATTGCGGCACGGACACCTTGAGCAACGTCGCCTGTCCCTGGCCTTCGATGAGCAGGTTGGAACAGAGTTTCAGCACATCGGAGAATGTGAATGTTCCTTCGGTTAGCACCAGTTTGCCACCGCCGAGAGCCTGGAGCGCGGCGCGCGCCGCGTTGAGTTCCACCTGGTCGTCCACGCCATCGCAGACGTAATCCGCGACGGCTTTCGAGGCCGCACTGGCATTCGCCGCCGCTACCACTAGTGTGGCGGAACGCCCACCGGCTTTTGCCCCCGCCTGGATGCCATCCAATTTGGCCTTGTCCGTCGGCGACAGAAAACCCGCCACTGTCGGTGTCGCGACGGGATGTTGCGCACCTCCCTCACCGATATGATTGCCCAGCGCTGCTTTATCCGCCGCACTCATAAATCCATCCTGGTTGACAGTCGCGACAGGATGCTGGCTGGCCCCGCCATGCCCGATATGGGCATTCAGGCGCGTGGTGTCGTCATGTCCGAGAGTACCAGCCACATATGGCGTGATCGTTCCGGTGGCTCGATCAAAGGAATAAATCGCCGCTGTGCTGCGCCCGATAGAACCAGGAGGTAAGGGATCACTGCCGGTATCCCGCGTCTGGAGAAAGGCCGTCCATCGCTCGCGTTCCGCTGTCGGCTCCCCGGTCAGCGGATTCAGCAATTCAGTATCCTGACCGATGTCCACGACGGAACGCAGGATTTCCACCCACACGGTATCCGTGCCCGTGGTTCGCGCTGGATCGAAGTTCAGCGTGGCGCCAGCTACTTCCTCCAACGAACCATCGATGTAGACATGACCGTCGGTGAGTGTCACCACATGACCATCGACACTGGCCGCCAGGCCATCGAGGATGGCTCCCTGTACGAACAACACATCGAACAGTTGCCGTTGTGCATGGGCCGCGATCTCCTGCAGCTCATTCATCTCGGAATCCAGCAGATCCCGGTCTTCATGAAAGCGAATCCGTTTATAGCGCTTCGCGGGATCGAATGTCTCGCGTGAAATCGTCATCTCGTCTCCTTACAATCCAATCACGCCGACCAGTTGCAGTTGCATGGCATCGGTCTTCACCACGTCGGGGATCGTCCAGACTTCGTAAAGATAACCGGGAGTGAGCACCTGTCCATCCGGATTGGTCGTGGCATTGTACACACCCCCGACCGCCACGGCGCCCGGTGCGGACGCAACGTAACTCACCCTACCGCCAAAGAAGCCATATTCCCTGATGGGCACCCCGTTGGCTTCCCCCTCATCAAAGCGAAAGTACACTCCAAGGATGGGCGTTGGCTCCGTCGTTTCGCGATACGACACCCCGTTAACCACCAGCGCGCCGGCAGGATCTTCCACCAGATAGGCACGGCGATCCGCCGTTTTTCGCACCCACTCGTGGCATAATCCCGTCTGGTTCACCGACGGCAGCGGGGGATGCAGCGGATCAGTGAAACCGGCATCCCCATCACCCAGCGCGCAGTGTGTGATGCCAGCCAGCAAATCGCCGTGCAGCATGCGCGCCAGCAAGATGCGTCCCTGCCGTGTGATAATCCCATCTGCCATGCTTCCGTCTCCTTTACACAGTGGTCAGTTCTCCACCATCGAGGGTGGATCGCGTCAGGGGATCGGCGCCGTTCAATGCGCTGCGATTCAAACCGAATTGCCAGTGCGACAGCGTCCGTTCCCGGATTTCCAACGTGATGGTTGCTGCCACGGCGGGGATATATGATCCGGTCGAGAGCAACGGATGCCCCTGGCGAATCCACCCACGTGTCCCGGCAGGCTGATGCCGGGCGACGATCTCGGCAATGCCTTCATCGAGCGTCAGGCTATCGATCTGAAACACGCCCAGGTTGTAGTGCGGGCCGGGCAGACGCTGGCGATTCAATCGACCGCGGCGATTCAGACGCATCACCCGCTGATGCGTTTCGAGAATTTCACCTTGCCAGCCATATGCGATCAGCTCGCGCGAGAGCGCGGCCAGTGTGCCTTGCCGGCGATACCGCTCCAGTGCTTCCAATATGCCGAGACGCTGCCGTTCCGGATCTGCGAGCGAATCATAAGCATACCCGACCAGCGCCGCCAGATACGGCAGGAAGTCCAGCGGACAGGTACCGGCAGAGGCGACTGCCGGCAGGCGTTCGATGGCCTGCTGCAGTTCATCTCCCGTGGCGCCGACAACTTGCAGGAGCGTCCACAGGTCGTTCGTGGCATCCTCCAGCAGGTACAGATCCGGCAACAGATCGCGCAATCGTTCCGCGAATGTGGGCATCACTGCACCCCACGGATATTCAGCGTCACCGTGCCCAACGTCGCCAACTCTCGCGCCCCGAGCACCACATCACCTTCCGGTTGGCGCAGCGTCACATGACTGACACCGGGCACGCCATCAAGCAAAGCAACGAGATCAGAGTGATACACCGCCTGCCCGAACACTTGCCGCTCGAATGCGAAATACTCGCTCAATGCTATCTCGGCACGTTGCCGCACCTCGTCAGCCCGTTCACCCGGATAGGTATAGAGATCAGCCTGCACCGGGACCGCACGGTACACAGGATCGTCCAGCGTCACTTCCACCGTCACCATGCGGCGTGCTTCCAGGAAGGCCAGCAACGCCGCTTTCAGCGAAGGTGACGCCAGCCCGCCACCTTCCGGGGCGATGATGATGCGCACGGTATAGACTCGCAGCGTGGGATCGTCGTTCAAGTCGAGGATTTGCGCCTTGGCCACGCCGGGGAACGCTTCGCAGAGCGCGAGGTAATCGGCTTTCGTCACGGCTTTCCAGGTAGAGCGCACCGTTTCTGGGGCAACCATGCGTGCGTGTTCCATCGTCTCGGCCTCGGTACCGCCGGTGGCGGAAATCGGATTGGTCACCGCGATGGTCACGGGTTGCCCGTTGACCATATTGGAGGTCGGCAATTCCGTGATTCGATCCGGCGCCAGATTTCCCACCGGACCGCCGGTCACCAGATAACTGACGATGATGGTCTGTTCGGCACCGGGGATGGCTCCCGCCTTGCCGTCGCCAAAGCGCAGCGTGGTCCGATCAAGGCCATCGCGATCAAGGCGGACATGTCGATCCGTGGGACCGCTGTCCGCGAAATGCGCGACCGTCTGCCAGGCGATCCCATCAACGGATACTGTCACCGACCCGTGAGCGACTTCCGTCTTACTCAACGTCACCCGCTGCAGCGCCTGACCGGTCGCCTGCGCGGTATCGATCTGCCGCGTGCCTTGCCAGGCGTCCACCTCTCCCGTCGTTTGTCCGGCAGGAATGGTGACATCCATCATTGTCTCGAAGGGAATCGCATCACTCTCACCATCCGCGGGCACGCGACAGACGGTGCCGGCGAGAATGGTGATGGGCTTCGTTGCCGGCTGCGCGAGCGTAAATCGCAATTGCGTGGTGGCGGCCACCGGGCCGTGCAGACGATAGGCGACAAGCGCACAGAGATCGATGATGCTCTGGCGACGCCGCGCGGTGGGCAGATAGCACTCGGCGGCTTGCGCATCGAGGTAATAGGCCAGCATATCGCCGACGCCGGCGAAGAGTTCCAGCAGCACAATCCCGAGATCGGATTCGTTGAAATCCGTCCAGCGGTCGGTGAGTTGCGGGATGCGCGCCAACAGCTCTCGGCGCATCGCGTCGTAATCCTTATTAATATAGGGCAGACGTGCACGCCCTGTACTCATGCGTTCTCCCGGTAGAACGGATAGACATAATTGCCCGATACTTGCGAAGCGATCAGCCGGTACTGGATCGTCACCACCACGGCATGCTCATCGGTGGTCACCTGGACATCGTCCACGATGATGCGCGGTTCCCAGCGTGCCAACACCTCGGTCACCTCGTGGCGCACCAGCCCGCGCAGGATGGCGTCATTCCCTTCGAACAGAAACTCCTGCAGGCGACTGCCGAATTCGGGGAGCAGGAAACGCGTGCCTCGAGGCGTGCCGAGGATTTGCCGGATGCTCTCGTGAATGTGTTGCTGATCGCGCGACGTGGCGGTGGAGGTCACTGTGGCGCCGGTCAACTTGCCGAACTGGAAAGGGGAATTTGCACCCCTGGCCGAGAATGTCCGTCATCGCTTAGTCCGCCTGCACCGTACCGGCGCCACTCGTGATCGTCGCCCCACAGGACACCGTATCTCCTACCCGCGCGAGGGGTTTGCCTTCGACCAGGACGGTCGAGGACCCCCCGGTAATCGTCTGCATGCCATGTTGGTCACAGCGCACCGGATCGCCTTGTCGCGCGGCAGGTTCACCTTCGACACAGACGCGTTCCGCACCACCAACAATCGTTCCGCCATGAGAGATGGCGTCGCCGATGCGTGCAATGGCCGGCATCAGCGTTTCACCAGCAAATGCAGCAGAAACGAGACGATCCCCGCGATGATGCCACCGACCGACAGCGCCAGGCCGGCGACTTTCCACATCGTCTCCGCACTGACTTTCGTGCTCATGCCGACATAGAGGCACTTGATATCCTCGGCATGCCGGCGCAGATCCTCGCGCACACCGCTGATCATCAGCTCGACCGTCTCCTTATCGGATTTGCGATCCAGTTCTTTCTCGATGCGCTCCAGGCGCGTCTGGATGTCCCGGCGGTGCTCTTCCAGCAAGGCGCGAAACTCGGAATGCCAGCGCTCGAACGTCAACGCGACGGTGCCCGGGGTCATCTCCGTGTCCTGTGTCTGTTCTGCCATCATTCACCTCAATTAATGGATACCTGTCCCGCGGCTTTGATCTGAATCGCCCCACCGGAGAACACGATTTCACTGCCCGATCCGTCACGAATGACGATCTCTCCCGCGCTCACCAATTCCACCCGTAACCCAGCCACGTCCAGCAACAGATGCTGCCCGCCGGCATCCCGAATCAGCACCCGCTGCTGCCCCGTGGCATCTTCCAGCAGGATGGTGTGCCCGGCAGCGGTTTTCAACACGTTGCAGGACGTGGGGTTGGCGGCCGCTTCCGCCGGCATTTCACCGGGATTCGATCCCGCCAACCACACCCCGCTCCAGATCGGCGCCTGGACATCGCCGCCTTCGAATTCCGCCCACACGGAGGCACCCATCTCGGGAATGAGATAGAGACCGCAGTCGGGATTCCCACCATAGGGAAAGCACGGACTGGCCCACTCAGACCAGGCGTCCGTCCCCGTCCCCAACACGGCAGGAATCTCCAGACGCAGACGCCCCAGCCGTTCCGGGTCGCGGTTGTCCCGTACGAACGCCCGATACTTGCCATACCAGCGTCCCCGGTCACCCGGTTCCTCATCCTGTCGCGGGATGTCCAGCATGGTCACTCCTATTCAGCGCACGGGAAACAGCCCACGGAACACCTCACGACACACGCGCAAGATCGTCGGCAGCGCCTTCTTTTTCGCATCTGCGGTATTAACGGCATCGTCCAACGCATCCTGGGCCACCCCGGATAGGTCACCGTGCAAGGCGGCCACCGTCTGCTTAATGTCCGTGCTGTTCTTCTGCTCGATGACATCCACGAGCAACGCCAACGCTTCGGCGTTCGCCTTCCCCCAGGCCGTCAACTTCAACACGCCGATCAGCGCCACCAGGAGGGTAACGAAGGCGTCCCCATGGGTGATCACAAAATGGAAAATACTCATTGCTTGCCGTCCTTTCTTATGTTAGTGTGTCGAGAATGCCATCCGCGATGGCCTGCGCGAACTGCTGCCGCACGCTCGCGTCGCACAGCCAGCCTTCTTCCTGGCGATTGGAAATGAAGGCCATCTCCACCAGGATGGCCGGCATGTGCGTGTTGCGGAGCACGGCGAAGGTGCCGTGTTTGGCACCCCGGCTGGTCAACGGCAACACGCGCCCGTTGAGCCAGGCGCCCTGGCCGCCGGTGAATTCCGTCATGATGCGTGCCAGCACCGTGTTGGCCACTTTCTCGGCGGTACTGCCCCCACCATGCCAGACTTCCACACCATGCGCGGACGGTGTGGTCGCCGAGTTGCAGTGCAGGGAGACAAACAGGTGCACCCCCGCGGCGTTCGCCGCCTTGATCGCTTCGTTGAGATTCTCGTCATCGCGGGCGGCTGTCAGCGTAACGCCCAGCGTCTCCACACCTTGTTCACGGAGCAGATGCCCAAGGCGTTTAGCCACATCGAACGTCACCTCATTTTCCGTCAATCCGGTAGGCCCAATGGCTCCCGGGTCGCGTTGACCGGTGACGCCTTCGCCATGCCCCGGGTCGAGGTAGATTAGCAAATTCATCGTGTGGTTCCTTTCTCGGCCTTGCCCAGAATGCGGGAGATCGGCTTGCTGCAGATCGGACACACCCCCTTCACCGCGAGTGTGCCGTTCTTCAGCGTCTCATAACGGGGATCGTTGATCTCCCGCGTGCATTTGCACTTCAGACAGTAGGCTGTTGCCATGGAATGCCTCCTTTAGATCAGTTCTTTGAAATCGCCGCCGGTGGCGGTCAGGATGAAGTTCAGTTCGATGAACTCGGCGGTCTTCGTCGGTTTCGCAAAGACGCGGCAGACGAGTTCGTTGCGGTCGATGACCGCCGGGGTATTGGTCTCTTCGTCGCATTGCACGGCGAAGTCATACAGCCCGCCTTTGTCCTTGATGTCCTGCAGGAAAGGGGTGACCAGCCGAATGAGCGCGCGCCAGGTGGCCTTGATATTCGGTTCGAAGACCACGAACTGCGAGGATTTAGCCACCGCTTTCTCGATGTGCATCATCAGCCGGCGCACATTCACCCGATCCGTCGCCGATGAGAGCTCCTGCAGCGTTTTCTGGCCCCACAGGCAAATGCCGGCATCTGGGAGCGAGGCGATGCAGTTGATGCCTTCCGGATAGAGCACATCACGCTCGGAACGGTTGGTGATATAGCCCAGCCCCAACACGTTCCGTATCCGGCCCCGGTCGATCCCCGCCGGGGCAGACCAGACCGCCGCCTTCTGGTCGGAACGTGCGATACAACCGGCCACCGCGCCGGTGGGCGGCACATACTTCGCCGTATTGGTCAGCGGATCGGTAATGCGCAGCCATGGGTAGTAGAGCGCGCCATACGACGAATCGAACGCCGCGTGATTGTACGTTCCCGTGCCTTTACGAAAATCCAGCGCTTCCTGTGGGGGAATGCCAAATGGCGCATCGGCCAGGAAGAGCACATCTTTCCGGTTCTCCGCATACGTGAGGCCGGCGATAATCACCGTGGCCGTGGTAACCCCGGGCACGCACAGCAGGTTCAACGCCTCGACGGAGTCGAAAGCATAGAGTCCGGTATGCACACCAGGATCGCCGATATAATCCTGGTCGGTCAGCCCGGTCAGGCCATCGTCGCCACCGGTCAGCGCGAATGTTCCGGTTGCCGGACGGTTCGCGGGAGATGCGGTTGCGCTCTGTTTGTCCGCGGCGAGAATGCTGTCGGACTTCCCATTGATCATCAACTCAACGTAGTTCGCCTTCGTTTCGTCCAGCGACAGGTCGGCGTAGACTTCACTGACCACGCCGTTTTCCTTCACCAGCAGGGTAAACTCGGTGGTCGGATTACGCGTGCCGTCCTGCACGGTGATCGAAAGCTTCCGTCCCCACGTGCCCGGCGACGCCGCCGTGATCGTCAGCGTATTGACCGGCGTCCCCGCACGATCTTTCAACGTGACGGTCGCCGGCACTGCAACCAGTGTCTCGGGTTTCGTCGGATCGGTGGCATGTGCGATGCGCGTGACCCAGAGCACCGAACCGCCATTATCGAAGAAGGCGCGTGCGGCATACACCAGGTACCCGGCGGCGAGATAGCCGCCGAAGGTGTGCAGGAACTGCTCCCAACTCGTCACCAGCGTCGGCTCATTGACAGGACCGCGCTCGGTCACACCTACCATGGCGCAGGCGCTGGTGGAGATCTGCTTCACGTAAAAGGAAAAGTCGATTTCACGGGGATAAATGCCCGGTGAGAAATAACTCGGCATGGAATCAGCCCTCCTTTGTCCCGGTGTCCGCCGAGTCGACGGGATCACCGGCGGTCGGCGTTTCCGCATCCAGGACGATGAATCTGCGTTGCGCCGCCCGGCGCAGTTCCTCGGACACTTCACGTTCTGGCAACTCGACCCGCCCCCGCGGCGGCAGGTGCAATCCGGCGCCACTCGCCGTCTGATAGGTCAGCGGCTGAAACAGCTTATTGAGTACGACCGTCATTCCCGTCCTCCGAAATCTACGGCGATGGTGGGTGTCCCGATGAGAGATCCCGTTTCCGTCTGCAAGGCGTCCGCATCGCCGACCGGACAATCCTCGATGCGCAGGCGACCCGACGCCTGGCGCAGATTCGATAAATTCACACGCCGCCCGCCTCCAAGCGGCGTCACTTCCGTCAGCGGGAGCGCACCCATATCCGGCACCGTCAGCAGCGGTATCCGCTGGTAGAGCGCCGCGACCTTGCCGATGAGCGTGAGTAAGCTCCGTTCATCGCCCGCGGACGCCACCAATTCGAACTCCAGGTGATAGAGCCGGGGATAGCGCCCACGGCGAAAGGACATCGCCGCCTGATCCCGCTCCGTCCACTGCGCCAGCGTGCGCCGTCGCGCATCCTCCACCGGCGTCGGCCCCTGGAGCAGCAGCGCCGGCACCTCGGTGGCTTCGAACACATCATCGGCGGCCACCAGCAGCGTGTGCGGATCGATCTCGGCTTGGAAGAGACGGATCAACGCTTCAGTCGTTAGGCGGATGGTGTCCATCGCACTCCCTTTACTCCAACAATGCCGACCGTAATGCATCGCGATAGAGATCGAGAATCGCATCCTTATGCTGCGCCATCACCGGGTGCAGAAAGGGACGGGCAGGGATGATGATCGTCACCCCGTTCGGCATGGGGATGGTCGCGCCGTACTCCATGACCGCCCCGATATTCGCCACCGACTCGCCATCACGATACACTGTCGTCTTCAGCAACCCGACGAACGCCTGATCCTTCAGGATGCGATGCGAGATCGAATTGATCAGGAAACCCGTGTCGATCAATGCCTTGCTCGAATGCTTGCGGGTAATGGTCGATGCCGCCAATTGCACGAAAGGCTGTCCGCCCGGCGCCTGGCTGCGAATGCCACGCTGGATTTCCCGCACCAGCAGGATGGCGGCTTTCACTGTGGCCTGCCGGATGGCCAGCGCCAGGCGCGCGCCGGGTTGATCTTCCAGCAGATGCCGCACGCGCTCCCAATCGCCAAACAATTCAACGCCCATGAAACCGCACCAGTGACAACACTTTGTGCGTGACCACGCCAAACCAGCGCTCCTCACGCACCGCCTGCACTCGATACGGCAGGCCCCCGATAGTCAGATGATCTTTCGCCTGCACATCCGCATCCGCCAGCACATTCGCCGTGCCGTCGATCTTCTGCGCCAGCTCCTCGGGCGGGGTGGGCACGCATTCCACCGGGATCGTGCCGATCATGGCATACTCGGCATCATCGGCACCGTACAGTCGCTCACCGGACATCTCCCGCATGACCATGGCCCGCTGCCCGGCAGCCAGGATGATGGTCCGCACGTCCGCGACAGCCTGCCGCTGTTCCGCCTCACTCACTGAGCTCATACTCGATCACCTCACAGCCTTGCTCGTACATAACAGGGCGCAGCGGTGGCGGGGTGATGAAGAACTCACCGCCCGTCATCTCCGTGATGCGCTGCCGGTATCGCGCCAATAAATCGGCTTCCAGGTCGGCCCAGTGCTTGGCTTGCGTACTGCGATCCACCCGTTTATCGCCGGAGCTGATGTTGACCCCGTTCGCGGTTTTGCCGCGCATCACGCCGCACGCGTAACTCTCCGCGAGGAGCAGCAGCACCTCCGCGCTATTGCCATCCGGTTCGGGGGCGATTTCCCCATTGACCATCTTCAGCGGTTGTCCCGCATCCTGGCCCACGGGGTAGATCGCCCGAATCACACACCGCTCCAGCGCCATATCCCCGAAGAGTTCGCTTTCTGTGTCGCCGAGATCGATTCGCATCGCCTGCACGAGTTCACTGAGCGTCATCACTCTGCTCCGATTTTGTCGCTGTCACGGATTTTCTGTTCTTCTTCTCTGCGATTGCCGGCATGGCAGGTTCCGTGACTTCGGAAGCAATACACTCCCCATCGACCGGCATTATCGCCTCTGGCGAATCGGAGTTACTGGCCATGATCTCCAGCGTCCGATTCACCAGCAACGTCTCGATCTGCGGGGTAAGGGTCTCCATCACCGCCGTCTGCCCGGCATTCAGGCGCAGCCTGGCATCCGGGATGTGGATCACGGAGGGATGAAGGTTACGGATGACGTACGACATCGGATTCCCCTTATCCAGCGGTCACGGTGACCATCTTCGTCGTGGTGGCCGTCTGCCCGGAGGTGTCGGTGGCGACCAGCGTGATACGATACGTTCCAGCCAACGCATAGTCGTGCTGGGTGACTTGTCCGCTGGTCACGGCATCCGTCTTCTCGCCATCACCCCAGAGAATGAGCAGATTGGCCAAACCGGTATCGCCATCGGAGGCGGTCGGCACCACAGACACCTGCAGGTTCACCGCGGCTGGATTGCTCAACCCCACGGTGGGCGGATTGTTCACCCCGAGCAGCTTGATCTTCACCAGGATATCCGGGCGCAGGATGCCTTGCCCGAGTTCCGACCAGACCAACCAGCCGGTTTTAAACCGCTCTTTGCGGTCGATAGCCTCGGTTTTCAGCGTCTCGCGGATCGGCATTTTGCCGACTTCATCCTCCGGGAGAATGAGCACTTCATTCAGCGCCGCAGACGCGGTGAGCAGGATGCCGCCGGTGCCGTAGTTTTTGATCACACCCTTGGTGCGCAACTCGTTTTGCGTCTGCGGATCGAGATCCCAACCGCGCAGATCGTTGAAGCGCCTCCCGCGCATGACGATGTATTTGGCCGACAGTTCCAGGTCTTCCAGAATGGAAATGGCCTCGTTGAGCGCCGCTTCGGTGATGACGCTGCCTGCCACCTCGATGGTGTTGGCGCTGGGCACCGCCGCGGACACCACGTTGATGGTGCGCTTGTCGATCTCCTTGCGGATCTCGTCGGCGGCCGCCTGCTGGATATCCATCAACGTGCCGATATTGCCGTTTTTCAGCACCGACACATCCACCATCGGGTTCGAGTGGATGCGGTTGGTGCCGAATTCCACCTCATCCTGCCCGAGTTGCTGCTCGCGGATCTCCCCTTCGGTGGAAATCCAGTAGGCTTTTACACGCGGCTTCTTCTGATACAGCGGGCGCTCCCCCTTCGGCAACGTGTGCTGGGTGAGGAGTAGCGATGAGATTTCCTTGCGGGCGATCTCCTGCTCGATAGGCGCGGCAATGGCGGCCGCCAGCGCGCGCATCCCCTCGGGGGATTCCAGCGCCTGGCTCATCAACTGCGCCATTTTCGCCATATACGCTTGATTCATGGTCGTTTTCATTACTGGCAAGTCTCCTTTACAGCCACAGCCGGAACTTCAGCAGACCACCCTCGACGGCGATGGCGCGGGCGATGATCTGTTCGCCTTGTTGCACGCCGGCGGAAAGCTTGCCGTTTGTCGACACCTTCAGATCGTCACCAGCCTGAATCGTGCCGTCGAACACATCGGTCTCATAGACGCCGCCGTTGCAGTAGACGCCCGGCATGTCGCCGTCCTTGTAGTCTTTGGCCAGCATGCCGAAGCTCTTTAGCGCGGGATCGGTGTTATCGGCGAAGCGGTCGTTGCCAACCAGGCGCACCACCTGCCCGAGCGCGCCCGCACCTTGCAGCGTCCCGTCGCCATAGCACAGCCCCTGATGGACCGGAGTAATATAGGACATGGATGAATCTCCTCTCGTGATTTAACTCTGTACGCGGGCGATGCGCTCGTCATACGCTTGCTGGAAGCCACGTTTCAGTTGCTCTTCCAGCGAGTCATTCCGGTCATCGACGTCCAGCGGGCGCACCCCGGCATCCGTTTTCAACGGCGGGGTGATCTGCTCGGTGGCTTTACTCTTGTCGCAAGCACAATCGGCTTTGTCGGCCTGACTGGTCTTATCACTGGCATCCGTTTTGCCGGGCATGGCCTGTGCCATACGACCATAAGCGGCTTCGCTGGCGGCAAATGCCTCATCGGAGAGGCCAGCCAACCGACCGATTTCGACATCCTTCTCCTCGTCGGTGCCGAACTTCAGCCCCTGGCGTTCCAGCTTGCGCACCAGCGCCTGGGCTTTGGCACGATTGGCGGCGGCTTTCTGTGCGGCCAGCAGTTCGTCGACTTGCTTTTGCAGATCAACAACCTGTTGCTTCAGTTGCTTGTTCTCCTGCTCCAGCGCCTTGAGTTGTGCGGCAGGATCTGCCGGCGGTGTGCCGCCTCCCGCGGGCGGCGTGGATTTTTTGGCGGCCTCGCTGTCAGCCGCGTCGCGGATCGGTTCGTCCATTGTGTCTCCTTCCGGGATGTCGGCCCCCTGCGAGGCCACCTGGGTGATGCGTGCATTTTCGTCGGCCCCTTTGCGGTCGAGCAGACCGAGACCGGTGAACGTCACGCCATGCAGAATTTCATAGACGGGCTGACCCTGGAAGTCGCCGCCTTTGTACTTACGCAGATGCAGGCAGTAATCGTTTTTCGATTGCGCCCGCTTCCCGCAGACCGAGCATTCGCCTTCGGTGTAATCGCACTCCATCGAGACCTGTGCGATGATGCCGGACTTCATCAGCCGGTAGGCCAACTGCGCATTGGGCGCATCTTGGACATACAACTCGCCGACGCACTCGACCCGGCCCCCGGCGTCATCTTCGATGTAATCCGAGCCGACAATGCCGCCGACGATATCGGTGACATCCTGCGAGTGCTGCAGGTCGACTTTTTTGTTGACGGCAGTCACGTAGCGGCTAGCCAGCTCTTCAGCGAGGAAGTGGTCGCCGTTCTTGTTCGTGCCGACCCGGCAGAGGATGCAAGTGAAACGTGGATCACCCGACCCGGGTGTTGTTGCCTGGCCTTCCGTCGAGAGATGAATGTCCACGGGCACGCTGGTATGGCAATTGGCCGGGCGGTGATCGGCCTGCGCCGTCTTCGCCGCCTGGCGCGGCTTCGAGGAGACGAAGAGCAGTTCTTTTGCGAATTGACCGCCGGCGCCATAGGTGCGCGCCATGTTGTACTCCACCTCCATGGCTTTCCGGCGTACCAGTCCGTAGTGTTCGGCGAAGATGCGCTGGATGTCCGCTTCAGCGGGGAAGGCTTTATCGCGATAGGAGAGGAGCACCGTGTCATACTTGCCGCGCGACTCGCGCGCCAGCGACGCCATCAACTCCTGCATCGACTCCCGTGTGAAGGTGGTGCGCGACGGATAGCTCCGACGCCCGTTGTCGAGAATCTCCTTGTCGGCCCAGCGGGTCATCAAACCTTCAACGAAATGCAGATCGTTCTCGTAATCGTTCCGATTGAACTCGGTGACATACGGCGGATCGAGATAGAGCACATCGGCGCCAACTTTCTGCACGGCCTCGACCGCATCGAGATTCGTCGCTTTACACTCCTGGCTGTTATCGAATACCAGGCTGTTGAGCCGTTTGGCGGTTTTGCGAAAGGTCGCCACGAACTCGGAGACTGGCACATTGGTCAATTGGGAATTGGACAGACCAGCGTCAGCATCCAGCGAGGCTTTCGAATTTTTCTTCGAACGGTTGAACTGTCCGAAAGCGGATTTCGCCTTCACCGTGGTGCCGAGGGTCGCCAGCGCCAGGTCTTTCTTGTAGCCGGGCAGTTTCTGGATGTTCGCCCATACCTGGTCTAGCCACGCCAGCACCGGCTTCGAATAGTAGTAACCGTGGAAGGTGCGCACGATGAAATCCCCGGCATCGGCATTCGGCGCGAGGATGCGCTCGATATCGTCATCGGTGAGCGTTTCATGGCTGTTCTCGACCACCGCGCGCGCCAGGTGATAGGGATAGCGCAGCAGGTCGTTGGCGACCACCTTCAGCCCCTGGCGTTTGAAGTGGTAGGCGACATTCGCCCCGCCACTGAAGGCATCGAGAATGGACTTCGCCTCCTTCGGTACTTGCCGGGCGATCCACCCAAGCATGACGTACTTAGAGCCCATGTAGCCGGTGACCCGCACAGGGTCATCGTCTTTACCCGCCATGCAGGTAAGGAGTTCCAGATGATCCAACTCCCCGGACGTTTCGAAATCCCCCGCTTCTTCATCAGCCTTAGCCTTCGCGCCGGTATCATGCGCACAGATGAACAGGTACTCCTTGGCATCGGACGCATCGCCATGCCGCGAGGAGATCGAATAATGATGGTCGTGCGAGCGCAGGCTGACATCCTTGCCGGTGTCGGCGATGATCTGACGCATCTCCGTTTCGTTCGGATAGGCATGATCCCGATAGGAAATCAGCCAATGCGGGATCTGCTTGGCATTGGCCAGGAACTCAGCGAAGAAAGCATTGGCATTTGCCTTGGTCACCGTCTGGTGATCGGTGACGTAGTGATGCGTCTTTGTATCAGCTTTGATCTCCAACCCATCCCAGTAGCTCATCAACCCTTCGACGAAATGGTAGGATTTCTCGTAATTGGTGGTGCTGAACTCGGTAGCATACGGTGGATCGAAATACGCGAGATCGACCTTCACCTCGGGTAGCAGGGCGTTGATGTCTTTCTGGTTCGCCTTGCAGTCTTTGCCGTTGCTGAATACCAGTGCGTTGATGCGGGCGACGTTTTTGGCGAAGCGCTGTTTGAATTCATCCGGGGTATCCTGCCGTTTGCCGTAATCGGTGCTGCTGGAGAAGTGTCCGAATCCCCCCTTGCCGGACATGCACGTTTTACCGAGGGCGAAGAGGGCAATGTCTTTTTTGTAACCGGAGACCGCGTCGATATTGGCGCGCACCTGGTCGATGATCGCATGCACGCCGTTGGCGAAGAACAACCCTTTGAAGTTGTCCTGCACAAAGGTGGCGGCTTTCGCGTTGGGCTGCAGGAGCGTGTTCAGTTCCTCGCTGCTGATGCGGGTGTCATCATTCTCAACGATGGCCCGCGCGGCGTGATAGGCGTAGCGCAGCCGGTCATTGGCGACCACTCGCAGCCCCTTGGTCTTGTACATATAGGCGACCACACTCGACCCGCTGAACCCATCGAGCACCGAGGCGATGCCATCCGGGGTATGCTTCCAGATCCACTCGACGAGTTTCTGCTTGCTCCCGATGTAGTTGGTGATGTACTTCGGACGTTCACCCTCGGGGAGTTCCTCGGTGGTGATGTCAACCGACGGCTCCTGTGTGGCTCCCTCGGCGGTCAGGCCGAGGAAGCCATGCAGGTCGGCATCGGCTTCCAGGAGGAAGACTATACGATCCAGGTCGGTAGCGAAGGTGTGCATGTGAGTGATCTCTGGCGGGGTGTAAACACCCCTACATGCACCCTCATACGTTTGAGGCAGCAAATATTACGAAATGCTAGGGAAGAATTTTTCCTCGATCACTTGTAGCTCTTCTGCTAGCAGCGTGATATCGACCGCATCTTCCTCGGACCAGAGGCGGTCGTAATATACGAACAGAAAGGCCAGGCGCTCTCGGTCGGTGGCAAAGACATGTATCAGAAATACCTTGAGAATAGATGCTGGGAGAGCGCTTACATGCGCTGGCTTACATACGTAAACGTTGTGGAAAGTGACGTGGCTAATTAGGCAGGAGGGAAATACACAAGTTGAATTGGTGCATGGTCATACGGTACAGAAGCAAACATGTTGGCAGTGTTATTCAGTTACAAATTGACAGGAATGTTAATCGCCATAATGATCCTTCAATGGTGGATACCTAACTCAATGTTGTAGTGCGTATCATCTCATACAAAGCAGAAACAGCGTCCATCTCAGACGGTAACCTTGATCCGCAATAATCAATAATTCGTCTATTATTACGTTTGAAATCAAGGCACCATCCAGTACGCTTTTCAAATACCTCTATAGTATATTGCACGTCGGATTTTATTCCATGCCATTCAGTGTCACTGATCTTATGCCAGTCAATACTCCATGGGAGTCCCTCGAGTGCTTGGCGAAACCCATCTGCACTCTGAAACCGTTTTGTCTTATCTATATGCATTGCTCGATTGCATATGCGTTTTACTCTTTCAGGTATATGTGGCAAGTAAGCTGACCTATCAGGGAAACGGCCACGAGTAATTGCCTCATTAAAGTTCGTGGGTAGTATAGCTGCGATATCATAAACACCATTCAGTAAGCGAAATAAGGTGACTCCGGCTGCATAAACATCGGTCAGTTCGGATGGAGCCTCACCGAGAATTAATTCGGGAGCTTTATGCATAGTGTAAAAATGGTCTGGTGTGTCACCACACGAAACAGCCAACCCGAAATCAGATAATTTTATCACTCCACTATCGCCAATCAGTAAATTCCCTGGTTTTAAGTCGCAGTGTAAGATTCCTGCTGCGTGTAAGTGCGCTAAACCGAACAGTGCTTGAGTAATAATATCAGCAGACGAATATACCGATATAAAGTTATTCTCTAACAGGTCATCGACAGATCCTCTTGGCATCAATTCGCATGCAATGATAACGCTGGGAATTCCATCAACGTCTGCAAGATCTGCTTCCTTTACTTCAACGATGTGTTTGTGTTTGCATACTTCTAGGAGCTGTGCCTCCCATAATTCAATATCCCGAGGATGGCTTGGATCTTCCGGGATTACTTTAAGCGCTCTCTGGGTATCTAACGCGCGATCATATACCCTATAAACATCGCCGAAATAACCACCACCTAGTCTCTCAATTCTTTGGTATTTTCCGATATCTGTGTAGCCTGAAGTCATCGTCCTAACCTCGACAAGGCAATTAAAGCTGTTTCCCGAATCTCACTATTCCAAGGAGACGGGCGACCAGTGAATAACGAGGCAATATAGCTGTCCATGTCAGTGCCTTGTTGAAGGCCGAAACATCTGGCAGATAAGCTAGACGGAGTAACGTGCTGGATCTCCAATTCTTTTTTATGACAAACAAGGTGGAGCACGCCTAGTGCGTAGTAGACGTGGAATATTTGGTCGTGTGCTGATAGGGAGGTTACCAACTTATAAGCGACTCTGTCAGGGATTTCCTGGTCAATTAGCAGATTGAATTGGGTTTCACACCAGTCCATCAGTCTCGATGTATCATGGCTAGTAGGATAGAGTAACGCCTTATTAGTAACACAAGTGGGGGTTGTTCGTGTCCCCTCGAGCGTGACAACGCTGAAGCCTCGCGTTGTGAACTTCAGAGCGGTTACCCTACTCATAAAAATTGCCTCCTTCACCATGTAGTGCGATATCTTATTACCGATGTCTGGACCAGCCGAGTGCCTCAATTTTGCGTAGGGCGTTGCTGCCCAAAGACATCGGAATTATATCGCCAGTACTAAATCCTGTATAGTGACTAAGAGGTAGCTCTCTACAAATTGTCATTTATGCCGATTGACTCGGGGATATCACTGAGTAGGTTGCTACCTCTATCGCGGTTATACCAACAGACGATGGCATTATGCGGAAGGCAACGGTGGATCGCCAATCGGCCCCCCAGCCATAATCAACGCCAGCACGCGTTCCGCCACATCATCTGCGTGTAATCCCTCGGTGAAGTAGATCGGAGAAACATCTCCCTGGTAGAGTCCAATGCTCGCGGCTTTTCGCCGAAGCCAATCCTCCGGGAGCGTCACCACCTCCTGCTCGACCAGATCGTTGATGATCCAATCAGCACGTTCCTGGGCTTCGGTTTCCTCGGGAAGATATAGGCCATACACGTTCAAGCCTCCCCCCAGGCCATGTGCCCAGACGCCGATGGGCTTGTAGTAATACCTATCAGTCGAATCGTGCTTGAGCGCATACTCGATGTAATACTCCACTTTCATGCTTAGTAATCCTCCGGCCACTCACGCGCCATACTTTCCAACGCTTCACGCATTCGCGTATAGGCGGCATCACGCATCTCGGATTGGCGATCCATCTGTTCACGCCATGCCGCATATGCTTGAGCCTCTTCTGGTTGGCAGCTCGGTTCAATCAGCCAGAACTCCAATGTGCGTCCCTCGGTATCGATCACCGCAAATTCGAGTGGCGGATCATCGGCATACCAGTTGACGATCTTATGCACATGGACGCCGCCATGGTGCTCACCACCCTCTTCGAAACCGAGGACGGCATGGGCGAGGAAGAAGTAGCGTGGATCATCGACCATTTTGATCTCAACACGCACGATGACGCCGAGTGATATGGCAAAGCCATCCGACCAGACGAGTTTACCGTCCGAGCCACCGGCGTTGAGTTCCTCGATGCACGCGATGAGCGTTTCCATCGGCTTGTCGGTATCCGTAGGCGCAATCGGTTTCATCCCGTATATCCTCTCCTCGCGCCGGGGATGATGTGAATGATCTCTTCGATCTTCCGTCCGTCCGGCAACGCGGTCACGCCATGCTTCTGGAATATGGCGATCATCTGTTGCTTGGCGCTGGCTGAATCCAACACGATACAGTCGAGATTGTCAAGCAGCGTCACGTTCTGCTTGATGATCGTTTCGTTATTCCGGCTGGTCTCGGCAATGCGCTTCCACCGCGCCGGCGACGTCTCCCGGTGCGTCTCGACGAATTTCCCGTAACACCGTCCGTAATGGTCGGTGGCATATACGATGGTGTCCGTGCGCTGCACCACACCGGGCCTCAAGTAGAAGCCCATCTCGCGGAACGACTTGGCGCCGCGGGGATCGGGTCGCCAGCGGGTAAAGACATAATTCGCCCCACCGGAACCCATATCCGCTTCCGGCGACATGCCCCCCGGCGGTACTCCGATGCGTAGCTTCTCCGTGGTGGAGAGCAGCGATCCGTTATGCGAGAGCGCCAGGTCGACCATCTTCACATACTCATCCGCCGCACCGCCGACGACCTGGTGGATCAAGTTATACCCGCGCATCTCTTTCTCGACATCGAGGTCGAAACGAAAGGTGCGCCGATATCCGACCATGTTTCCCTTTCGCCGCTCGCTCGTATCGAGCTGATACTCGCCGGCAGGATTATACCGGGCCAGCTTCCGCACATCCTTCACCTTGAGGCGTGTGTTCCAATACGCCACCATTTCCTCGACCCGCTCACTGATCGGCGCATTCCGTGCCTCCAGTTGGCGCATCATCTGCTGGTAGCCGACATCCGAAGTATGCAAATTATTGGCGACCGCCACCTGGTGCAGATACAGGTATTCCTGGTATTCGGGGGGCGCCACTTCCGCGGGCAGGCCGAGTTGACGCAGCTTCTCAAAGGTCTGCTCCACCTGTTCCGGCGTGCCTTTCCCCGGCACGATGATTTCGATATCGCCGGAGATGGCATAATAGTTTTGCCCCGGCTGAATATAGTGCTCGTCGTAATGGTCAGTAGCAAAGGGGCGCACGCGAATCTTCGTGCCGTCGTCATACTCCAGCGTGTATTGCTTGCCGGTTTTCGGCAGATTGCCTTTGAACAGTTGTCCGACACGTTTATCGGTGGCTTTCAGTTCGATATGCCCCTCGACACACATTCGCTGGTCGAACTGCACGATGCCTTCCGTTACACGGAACGTCGGCCCGGTCATCTTTGGCACACTCACGCGCCCGGGCAGCACGCGGAACATTTCGAACTGCGAGACGCGCCCCGAGGGGGTGGCGCCGCCACGCGCGAAGATGGTCAACTCATCGATGGTCTTCAGGTAATGCGCTGCCATGTCCCGCACTTCGATCCGGTCAGCATTGAGCAGCGTGCGTAGTTCCGCTTCACACGCAAGGGCCGGATCGAGTTTTGACGTGTTGAATTTCCCTCCGCGTTCCAGATGGGCATTGACCGTGCGCACGCCATTCAGGATGCGGGTGTAATACACGTCATCGATCAGGGGATCACCAGCTCGCGGGAGACCGCTCTCCCCTTTCTGAACCATCTCGATGGCATCGAGCATACGCTGCTGTTTGTCCGGACGCAGCTTCAGCCGATAGACGGTGCGGTGATCCACCTTCCCACGGCGCCCCGGCACACGCTCGGTGAACAGATGGAGTTGCACATCTTCCACCATGTCGCGGTCGAACGGAATCACGACCCCTTGCCACGATTCTTTCTCCACGATGGTGCTCACCGCGTCTTCCAGTTCTTTGGAGAGTACCGTGGTGGTTTGCTTAGCCCGCGCCTTTACCAACTGCTCAAAGCTGAAGGTTTTATCACCCAGGACGCCTTGATAGAACCCTTCGAAGTCGGCACGGAGCGCATGCTTCCGTTCCAATGCCGCCTGCAGGAACGCCTCGGTCCCCTCCGGTCGTCCCTGGGCATACGGCCGTAAGAGTGCCAGGTACTCGGCATCATCGATGGCTTCAACGCGTTCGATTGCCGCCAATGTGTGCATCGGATCGACGATCAGCTTCTTCTTTTTCACTTGCCCGAAGATGGCATTGTAGAGTGTGGTGGGATGCTCCGGCAGGTTGTTCGGGTTATAGCCGATGTCCAGCTTATCCCGTCCGAAGTATTTGAACGCCTGCGCGCGGTCGATGGCCACCACCGAGCCATCGGTGAGCCGCAGGAAATTCGCGCTGTGGCTATCATGATTGGAGAGCAACCAGTCCACGACATGGTGCCGGAGCAGTTGCGCCAGTTCCTCCGGGGGGATCGACGCCGGGTCCATGCCGTCATAATTTTTCTGAGCCTGCAATCCTGACTTCATGCGCTGGATGGTGCCGCGTTGCCCGTTCAACGTCACCTTGCGCACCTCGATGGCGTTGGGATCGAGCAGGCGAGAGACACGGTATGTCATCTCATCGGCATCAGCGAGGAAGCCATCCGACGCCTTCTCAATGGGCTTAAAGAGCCATTCGTGACCATCCGGATCACGATAGATCTGCTTCGGATGAACGCCACCCAGATCTTTGGCGTCACGCGCGAAGGTAAAATGGCGGTCGGGATGGACGGCGATATTCGTCCACTGCGCATCCACCTGAGCATAAGCGGACGTGCCAATTTGAATCGTTGGCGTATCGGGTGTGGCCAACTCTGCCGCCAGCGCTTTACCGGATTTCAGGGAAGGCGTCGCTTTCCCATACCCGGCAACCTTGGTGGCCAGCGCCTGCAACACATCCTGCTTGGCTGATTCATCCGACGCCGACAGCAGCGTCACAAGCTGGTCCTTATTGGCAAAGGCCCAATTCGGAAATTTCTTCGCCTGCGCCAGCTTCTTTAGATCGGCAACTTTCATCTCCTGTAAGTGGGAGATGCCCCAGCCATGCAACACCTGCGTGACACCGGAGTAGTGCGCCAGATCATCCGGCGAGAGTATGCCGGCCTGTGCCGCGAGTGCTGATTTCAATTCCTGCATCGCCGTGACATAGGCATCGAGCGATTCCCCGGCAGCGCCGGGATGCATCACGGCATCGACTTTGTCCTGCAGGAGGGATTTCGCCTTGGCGGCGGCGGCTTCCGCGGCTTGCTGGGCTTCCAGTTGCGCCTGTGCGGTGACTTTCCCAACCTTGTGCGCCTGCTGCTGGGTGTTCCACTTGGCCCATTTGTCGGCGATGGATTGCTTCACCGGATCGAGCTTCGCCGGCGAGGTTTCGGTCATCAGCGTGACGAGTTCGTCTTTGGTCGCCCACTGGTATTTCGGAATTTTTGCCGCCTGCGCGATCTTTTTCACGTCTGAAGCGCCAAGGGATAGTACCTGCTGCTGGAACGCCAGCTTCTTCGCGGAGAGCTCGGTGGCGATCTGCTGGATCACCTCCTGCGGCACGGTGGGGCTGTTGACCAGCGCCTGTTCAGCGGCAGCAAGTTGTTCAAGGAACGGTGCAAAATTGCTCGGAGTCGCCGGGAGTATGACTTTTCCGGCAGCCTCTTTCAACGCGTTGGTCGCTGCCGTCACTGCCGCCTGCTGGGTATCCTGTATAGCTTGCTGTGCCATCTCCTTGCCGGCCACCTGCTGAAGCGCCTTAATGAGCTGCGCCTTGTTTTTGAGTGGGCCGATATGGAACTGTTTCTTTGCAGTGATTAGTGCCTGCCCGGATAATCCACTGTGATCGACGCCCGGTTCCAACTGATCGAGCAAGGCGATGACGTCGGCTTTGGTCATGTTCAGCGAGAGACCCTTCTTTACGGCCAGATCCTGCAGATCTTTCACCGTCATCGACTCAAGCCCGGTAGCCGACTGCGCCGCCTCCTTCAACAGTTGCGCCTGGAGTTGGGCCTGGATAAACGCCGCTTGTTTCTGCACCAGCAGCGCGACCAATTCATCCTTGCTGCGGAGCGCGCCGATGCCATACTGCTTGAGCATCGCCTCCAGCGCCTTCCCCGACAGCCCACTGCCATCCACCCCTTTATCCGCGAGCAGCTTGAGGAAATCTGCCTTGGTGCGCGCGATGGCGACTCCCTGCTGCTTGGCCAGTGTCTGTACCTGCTTCATGGTGAGCGCACCAAGCTTCGCGGGGTCGCCACCTTCGAACGCCGCTTTGAGGGTCTTCTGCTCCTCGGCCTGGGCCGCGGCCATCCCCTCGATACTCTGCGGCGGCAGGATACAGGCGTCGCCGGTCTTCGGAGCGGCACTCGCTGCCAGCACGCCTTGTCCGCAGATCACCAACGGCCAGACTGGATAATGTCCGCACCGGCATTGGGGATGCGCCGGTTGCGCGGGGAATTCGTCGATGGGAAAAGGCTTTCCGTCCAGATCTCGGCAGATGGGGCACATGCGCTCGTCATCCATGGTGAACCACTCCAACTGCTGGATGCCGACCGCCTGGTGGAATTTGAGTTTGCCCAGGTTATGCGCGCGCAGCACCTCGGTGCGGGCAATCACCTCCATGCGATACTGCGCCTTGCTGAACACTTTTGTCCCGGCATGGCGGAAGGACTCCTGATCCTTCACCACCTCACCGAGGTCGCGTACGATGTCATCCACCCCTTTGCCGGTGGCGATGGCGCCGCGGATGGTCCGCATGATGCCATCGGTCGTCTCCCGGTTCACGTCACCGACCAGCGTGGTGGTGTAGTTCGCCAGAAAGTCCAGCGCATCGGTATCGACGATCTGGAAGGCTTTGGTGGTGAGCTTGTCCAGCCCATCAGCGGTGAGGTCACGATACACCGGTAGTTGCGCGGTGGCGAATTCCTCGATGCCGTGGTACACCCCGAGCCGGAAAGCGGCTTTCGCCTCCGTGCGACAACGGACGGTCTGTGACCGCTTGAGCTGGGTCATGATGCCTTTGATGTCAGTGTCCAGCCGTTCCAGTCCCTTCAATCCTGCCAGCTTGTTGTCCGGCAGAGAGCCGAGGGATTTGTAGCGCAGGATCGCCGCGGCCACCTGCTCGCGTGCGGAAACCAGCTCATCGGTGAGATCGTTCACGACCTGTTCGACATAGCGATTCCGCGCATGCAGGCTCTGCGCGACGGCCTGGCGAATCAGGTCGTGTTGTGATGTGGTTTCGACCGGCATGGATTCGCCCCTTACTTCCGGTCGAAGAACCGGCAGGCGCGCGTCTCGAAGGTGGTCTCCTGCCGCTGCACCGCGCAGCGATTTTCCGCGTCCTCGAAATGCCGGCACTCGTCACAGATGACGTCATCGGCAACAGCACGCGCGGAGGCTGTCTCCGGCGTGGTCGCCTTCGGCCCCAGCCCCAGAAAACTCCGCGCTTCATCCACGTCGAGCACACCGAGCGTGACCATATCGACGATAGGCTTCGCCTGCTTCTCGTCCAGCACGTCGATGCCCGGCTTCTCCTGCGCGCGGTTGGCCGCCTCGACATCCGGGTCCAGTTCCATCTTCACCTGCAGGCTGGCGCGGGAGATGAGCTTGCGGTCGTAGAGTTCGAGCAACAGCTTCTTGATATCGACCGCGTCGTTCGGATCGAGATCGTTGAAGAGATACTGGACGGTGGCATCCTCATGGCCGCTGAGCGCGAGCCAGTCATCCACCACCCAGTCGAGGAGCTGCCGGGCGATTTGTTTGATCTCACGAATCATCACCAGCATCTTCTGCATGGAGACGGACGCCGTGGCATAATTCGGGCCATCGCCGGTCACCAGCGAGCGGGACAACCCCAGCGCGACGATGATGTCCTCCTTGACTTCCTTCACCTTCTCCTCGACATTGAGCACGGTTCCCTCGGCGCCATGCGTCTCCACCCCCACGTAGAACGGCACCACCAGGCCCGACTTCATGTCCATCTTGTTGACCATGTCGCGGATGTCCTGAAGCATCTTCTGGTCAGGGGTAATCACGCGCTGGTTGTAGGCCCCGCCGACCTTGATGAGGCGGAATGGCGTGGCCCAGCGTTTGGCGATGGCCTGCTCGGCCTTGCGGTAATCGCGCAGCAGTTCGATGGACTGGAAGGCGGGCAGCACCAGGCTATTGCCTCGCGGAGAGAACGGCGGCGCATCCCAGCGCAGATGGATCACCTGTTCGACGGGCAGCGACAGGCCGTCGCCGGCGGCAGGCGCGTCCTCCGGGTACTGTTGCATCTCCATCAGCGTGCCTTGCGCATACTTCACTTTCACCGAGGTGGGATTGACGCAGGTGATCCCCTCGACATCGCGCCCATCCTGGCGGTAACGTTTGAAGCCGACCGCGTCGCCTTTCACCAGCAATTGCAGGATCATATCCTTGACGAAGGTGGAGAGCGCCAGCCGGTCGTGCAATTCGTTCACCGCCTCCTTCACTACCTCATCATCGCTGGCCAGCTTGATCTCGTCGCCCACGGCAAAGGAGCGCCAGGAGTTGACGCAGTTCTTCACCAGTGGCTCCTCGATATAGTAGGTCCACGCTCGTCGTGCGCGCTCTTCCCAGGTGACCGGGATCGGATCGGTGGGCGTGACACTGATGAACGCTGAGCCGTCGATGGTGGCGGCGCTCGCGTGGGGCAACGGCTGCGCCACTGCGCCGGTCGTCTGCTGCGATGTGCGGTATCGTGATTTGGCCATGAGTGTCCTTGTCAATAGAAAATCGGAGCCGTGAGCAATGGGCTGACGCAGACCGACTGCGTCTCGCCAAGGTTGAGTCGTCCCAGTTCCCGCACCAGCACGGCGCAGCGCACCGCGTCGATGATGTGATCGTTGCCTTTCGAGTAGACCACCGCGTTGTTGGTCATCGAATAGGTATGGGTGGTGAATTGATCCTGCAGTTCCAGATCGCCATGCGGGAAACGAATCTCCCGGCGCTGGAGCATGCCGTTGATGATGGAGGTCATCAGTTCCTTGGTGCGTTTGCGCACTTCACCCCCATCCGGGGTGGGCAGTGTGGTCACCCCGCCGAAATCGACCCCACGCAGGCGACCGCTGAGATTCAGCGTACGATAGGCGTCCAGCGTCAACAGTTCCTGCACCACCGCGCCGCCGTTCCCGCCGTTGTCGATGCCGATGCCCGCCGGCGTGAAGTAGCGCTCCAGGAGCGAGACCAACATAGACAATATGGGATAAGCCACGTGTTCACAGTGGATACGGAGCACCAGGCTGGCCACCGGCTTCTCCCCGGAGGCATCCTGGAACACGACGATCTCCGTGGGGTCGTTGGTATACCCCAGGTCGGCGCCGATCCAGAACACGCCGGCTTGCGGCACCAGGTCCAGCATCGCTTCCAGCAAATCGAAAAGCTGCTCATTGTCCTGGCAGCCGGACAGATCGTCACCGGTGATGCGCACGGTGCGATACTCGATAATCTCCTGGCAAGCGGCATCGAACTGTTCCTGATTGAAGGCGCCATAGCTGGGTTTGCCGTGTTCGCCGGCGACCTCGTGCTGCCAGCCGGCAGTATCGCGCCCACCATAGAACTCGACCAGCTCCTGTTCGCGCTCCGTCGTCCAATTGGGATTGAGCCAGGAGGGCCAGCGGAACTGCGTAAATTGATCCGAGAAGGTCAGCCGGTAATAGGTGCTGGTGCGGATGCCGTTCGGGGTCGAGTAAATCCGCATGCGTCCCCCGGCCTTCAAGCATTGCCGGAGCGCCTTCCACGCCGATTCGGTGAGCCAGGCTCCTTCATCGACCCAGACGCGCTCGACGTGCAGCGAACGGAACGCTTCCCCATAATTGCCCGCCGGGCGAAAATACAACACCGAGTTGTTTTTGAACTCCACGCGGAAATACGGCTTGCGCTGAATCTTCGGCTTGCCGAAGGCGTTGACGGCCAGATGCGAGCGCAGCAGCGGGCTGGCATCGAGCTGGTACTCGATCTCCTCGATGATGGTATCGAGCTGTCCCTGATGGGGAGCGGCGATCAGCCCGGACACGCCTGCGGTCGTGGTGGCGAAGTAGAGCGCATCGGTGGAGAGTACAATGGTCTTCCCCACGTCCCGGCCATCGAGATGGATGATGTTGCGGGCGGTGCAGCGCAGATCGTTCACCTGGTGTTCCCAATAGCGCCGGGGTGATCCGTCGCGATTGAGCAGCACCGTCTCCCCCCAGACGACGGTATCGGCGAATACCGTTTCCAGTAACCGCCGATCCGCTTCGGGCATCTGCACCGCGGCTTTGCGAAGATCATCCGACATGCCGCATCTCCGCTGCTTCGCCGCACGTTCCACACATCACGATTTGCTGACTCATCGGACTTGACTCCATCGCGCCTTCCGAGCGTTCATTGCGGAGAAGGAGGACTTCACCGATGACACTCGACCAGGCGCTCAACGCCTTTTGCACACACCAACAGGCACAGGGACGGTCGGAGAAAACCGTCGCCATCTACACCCATGACCTGCAGCACGTCTTCAACCGGCTGGGTGACATGGGCATCGCGGACATCACCGCGGCGAAACTCACCGCCACCCTATCCGATCCCACACTAACCACCAGCCCCTCGGGAACACCGAAAGCGCCGGCCACACTCAATCGAGGCCGTGCCGCCGTCCGCGCCTTCTTCACCTGGGCGCTCGACACGGGACACATCACCGAGAATCCCGCACTCGGCATCCATCTGCAGCGGGCACCACGCACGCCACCGGCCTTCCTCACCGACTCGGAAGTGCGGCGCCTGGTGAAATGCCTGACCGGTCGGCACAGCGAGATCGCCAAACGCGACCGCGCGCTCATCGAGACCTTCCTGGCCACCGGCATCCGCCTGCAGGAGCTGGTCGCGCTGGACATCGAGGATGTCAATCTGGACGCGAAGCACCTGCATATCCGCCGGGCGAAGGGCGGACAGCCCCAGGTCAAATTCCTGAACACACACCTGCGTGGCGTCCTGCGTGCCTATCTCCAGTGGCGCAGGAAGCAGGGAGAATCCTGTCCGGCACTGTTCATCAGCCAGCGGGGAACACGTTTGTCGCCTCGGCAGGTGGGCTATCGCTTTGAGCACTGGCTCCAGGAAGCCGGCATCGAGAAGGCCATCTCGCCGCACGGCTTGCGCCACACGTTCGCCACGCGGCTGTACAGCCGCACCGGGGATTTGCTGGTCGTCCAGCGCGCCCTCGGCCATCGCAATATCGCCACCACCGAGATCTACACACACCTGGTGGACGGCACGCTGGAAGAGGCGCTGGAGCGATTGTGATGCTTGACCGGCGATGACCGGAGATGACAGCGAATGACCCTGCCTGTCATCTTCGGTCATCCGTCTGGCGATCCGGTTCCCATCTGATGACCCCATCTGACAGGCACCGACAGACTTCGACACTCTCATGACACTCCACGAACATGCCGGAGAAGAACACATCTCGGCCATGATACATGCGACAGGCATTGTCATCTTGCGAGCAGGAACACCGGAGCCGGCATCGCCACATTGCGGAGAACAGTTCTTCTCTGCAATCTCTCTCGGAAACACCAGCCGATTCACGCGTGACCCTCACTCTCATCGTCGGATGTTCTCTGCAATGTTTCCGGCGTTTTCGCAGACACCTCATCCGTACCAGCCAATTCCTGCTGTCGCTGCCGTGCCCGCTCCACCAACTGCATGGCGTAATCCAGCGGACTGGGGGTGCCGTCTGCCGGCCCATCACCCTCGCGCATCTTCCTCGTCAGTTTCAGGTCCATCATGTGGGAGCGGATCATCCGGTCCAGCCGCTCGACCGCATCCCACTGTTCGGCCATCAACGCCCGCGTGATCTTCAGGCAGTAGATGCAGAAGAGTTCCAACTGCACCATATCACCGCTGCCGTTGAACGCCGTCTCCTCGCGGAAGATGTCGATCATCGCCGTGAACAACGCCATCTCCTCGGCGCCAAAGATGCGGTTGGCAAAGATGCCGTGTTGCAGCTTAGCGCGATACGGATGCGGCGCATTCGTCTCATCACCGGGCTTCCGGCCCGTGGCACGCTGCCAGGTGCGAACATGCTCGGCATCATCGGTTGGCAACGCCTCGATGGTCTTCGGTTTTGGAGGAGTCTTGCGGGTCATTCGTTCTCCGTGCTTTTGAAGGAAGCCGTTTGGCGGGAGGGAGGCGTTTCGCCAGAATCGCGATTGATCGCTTCATCGCCGTGCTCACCCTCGCGACCTTCATAGAGCATGTTCATGATGGCCAGCGCCCGTTGACGGTCCTGGCGCAGTATCCGGCAGACGCCTTGCCGGGTCATGCCCGTGCGAAAGGCGATCTGGTTCAGGGAATAGCCTTGCGTGCGTAAGTCCAACACTTTCAGCCGATTAAAATCCCGACGCGAAATGGGATACGGGACGTAGAGCATCTTGCCGGCGGCATAGTGCTGGAGTTCCTGGAGCAGTGCCTTTGGCAGGAGTTTGGCGGCATTCTGATAGCGCTTCACGGAGCGTCCCATGGTCATGCCTCCTTCGCAGCCCGGTGAGGACGCTGAAACGTTAAGACCGCGCCGCAGGATTTCTCTGGCACCAGGGTAATCGCGTCGGCAGTGATTTCGCCTGCGGTGCGCCCATGGATGAAACAGACGAGACCGTAATCCTGACCATAGGGAAATTTCAGATTACCGCTGGTCTGAAAGAGATCGGCATCTGTCCAACCGAGTACATGAGCATCATCACGGATGTCGTTGACCTTCAGGAAATCATCGAACGATGGTGATTCCTCGAAGCGCCAGTCACCGGGAATGGAATAGGACAGGATGGGCAGCGAGGCGACCAGATCGTCAAAGTCTTCCGGGCGTTCGTTCCGCGCCAACTCCATCGCCCGAAGTTCATACGGCGTATACCGTGGTGACTCGACCAGCGGTGTCCCATGAGCATCGAGCAGGTAGCGCAGATCGACTTGTCCCGGTTGCCCATCGGTGGTGACGATATCGGCCCAGCCATTGGGGAACCACTCATCCGCGGGATGCTCGGTGACGATCCAGCCTGACCAGTCGCCGGCGCAGGATTGCACGAAGCGTCGAGTCTGTGGTGCGGGCATGGTGACGGCTGGTGGTGCCTGCGGTACCGTCGGAACCGGCATCGGGCACTCGACCCTCGACTCCTCTGGCATCCAGCGCTCACGACCTTCGACATCGCTGAAGAGCACAGAGGCCGCGCGACTGATGCGCACGCTCGGTGGCGTATACGCCGTGACATTCCCATGCTCGATGGCTTGTAATAACGCAGCTTCCCCGAAACAGGAAATAGCCGCATCGTGCATGGCGTTAAAGCGGTCGCGCAGCGCCTGGTAATGGACATCGGGCAAGAGCCCACGCGCATGCCGTTCACGCGCCACTTCCATTTGGGCGCGCAGCCAGGCGTAATACTCCGGGGAAAGACGCCGATAGCATTTGCCATCCTGAGTGAGATCGTCGTCTTCCAGTGATACTGAACCATCAAGCCGATTGAGATCGGTCGCATAGAACGGCGCTGGCATGGCAGGCGCGGCTGGCACCGATGATGCCACTGGTTCGGGCATGATCGATGTTGGAAGGAATTCTTCAAATAGGCAGCCTGTTGTCATACAGCGCTCCTGGAGCGTGTGGCTTTCCCGCGTATAAATCACTACAGCCTCGTATAGCGTGTGAAAAAAAGAAAATTTCTATTAAGAGGAAGACTCTCTCTTCTCTCTCTTCTCTCTTTACGGACTAGGGGAGGTAGGGGGGTTACGTCACGTAATATAAAAGGGTTGAGCAGAGAGCAGGAACTTTTTCTTTTTTTCACGCCTATCATGTAGATAGTGCTATATGGCTGATCGCACGGGACACGTCCGCTCCTTTCCTCAGTACTGGCTCCGACGCATGCCGAAGCCCCATCATGCATCCCTATACGCATGAGCCTGAGGAAATTACGAAGAGCGCGAGAAATCTTTCTGCTTCATCCTGTGAGGGGGTATTGGTCTCTCTTTCGCGATGGCGCATATGTAGGAGGCGAGCGGCAACAGCAGCAGGACCGGTCGCGCGGTCGAGCTGCCGGACTGGCCACGGGATTCAGATATGTGCCATCCATCCCCCCGTGGCCATAGGTCACGTTGGCAAGACTACTCGTCGTGCCCCTGCTGATACTGCCGGAGCTGCTCTTCGAATTTGGCGAGCTTCAACCGCCAGACGCGACGTGGGTTCTCGGCACGGCCAGCACCCGGCACCCGCGCTTTGCGTTGCCGGCAGGTCGCATCCTCCTCGACAAGGTATCCGTCTTCCACCAGTTGCTTGCCGATGGTCATCGTCTCCCAGTTGAGGTTATGTTCCTCACCCCGGCGATAGGCCTCACGCACCTCGCCAGTGGCGATGGTGGGATAGAGATACACCATGCCGATGTCGCGTCGGTAATGACCGACGACTTTGATATTGGTGTCTCGCGGATCATCCTGATAGCCATCGAGTAGACGCACACGTCCCGCCGCCAGCAACTGCATCAGCGTGTGGATGAAGATATCGGCGGGTCGCACGTCCGTCACCAGACGACTCATGCGGCGCAGCATGTCCTGCAGGACCGTGGTGTGCTCGACGCAGAGATCACAGCCCGCCAACGCATCTGGGTCCAGATCGAGGCTGTAGACGAAATCTCGGAAGGCTTCCAGGCCGATGAGCGACAGCGCCGCATTCGAAGCCAGGCGGGTCGAGTTGTCGCCATTCAACCCTTCGCTGACCAGGAAGGCTTGGAAGCTGTTGCGTGCCGCGTTCGCGCGGCTGATCCAATACACCGGGTCCTGCCGTTGCCACCAGGCGATGAAATGCGCCGGCACCTTGCGATACTGATGCGCCATGTCCTTGCAGCGCATAAAGCGGACGGTATCGTCATACCGGTGATAATCGACAATGAGCATGCGAGCAATGACTGCCGGCTCGCTGTACGGCAAATCTTCCCCGTTGACGATGAGCATGCATTTCGCCGGATGCGAGACGATCATCTTCGAGCCGGGAGTCGCTCGCCGGCGCGCTTGCAAGTCGGCGTAGTCACACAGGATGCGCACGGCATTGGGATACTGGGTGCCGAGTTTCTGCCGGCGGAAGTCATCCATGAACCACAGTCCGCCGCGATTGCGCGCGGCCTCCTGCCGGTTGCTCTCCGGGGTCGAGCCAAAGGCGCCCATCTTTTCTTTCGTGAAGAAGCGGCCCCAGAGACACTGCGCCAGTAAGGACGTTTCCGTTTTGCCTTTCCCTGAGGAGCCGTTGATGAAGAGGGTGAACGGCATGAACCCCTGATCCAGTAATGGCCCGCTGAAGAGTACCGGTCCCAGGAAGGCATGCGACAGCAACGGCAACATGACATCAAGCGGGCAGATGTGCAGGAAATCCGTCAGCAGGTGCGTCACCAACTCCCGCACCTCATCCACGGACGCCGGGGCCAACTCCAGCATGCGTGCGATGGTATACTCGGCATCCATCTCGACGTGGACGCCCAGATCGGCATTCTCACGGATCTCGCCATCGCGAATACTCAGGAGCGGTGTCAGGAAGCCGCCGTTCGGGTGATAGCCGAAGAAGTTGCTCAGCGTATCGCACTCGAAGGCGCCGGACAACGCCGAGGACACCATGCGCACTTCATCCAGTTCTCCGGTGGCAAAGATGGCGCGGGGGCCACAACTGCCGGTGATCTGGCTGGCCAGCCGCGCATTCGATCCCCAATGATCCGCTTCCACCTGCAGGGGCTTCGTCCAATCCTTGCCGATGATCTCACCATAGAGGAGGGTGCGCAGCGCTACGCTGCCATCCGGGTTGGGTTCTTTCGCTTCCGTGATGCGCTCCCGGTGAATCTTGATATGGAAGTTGGAGAGGATTTCGCGAGTCGAGACCGGTCCCTGTGCCGTCTCCCGGCTGCGCTCGCGCACGATGCCGTTGTCTACCAGGTAATACGACCGGCGTCCATCGGTATAGACCGGCGTCTCGTCCGTCGTGGCTTGTGCCTGTGCACGATGTTCCTCACGGCTCGTACGCTGAGCATCTTTGAGCACGGTGCGCAATTCCCCCATGCCCACCGCCGCTTTGCCCAGACGCTGGCGGATCGCCTGCAGTAAGCGAGTGTGTTCCACGACCGGACGGGTGGCGACTTGCCGGAAGATCATGGTCAGTGCGTCATCCCGTTCTCGCGCCGGCATCTCTGGTGTGAGGGTGTCGATGGCGCATTCCAATGGTGAGCGTGCATCCTGCAGGATCGCGCTGAATTCTTCAGCGGTGTGGCCGGCGACAAAATACGAGCAGACATCGACCTTCGCGGCTTCCAGCAACCGCTGGGCCTCCACCCGTTCCTCCTCGGGCCGATTCGTCAGTGAATTCGCCAACGCCTTCTGTCCCACGGCATCGGTGACGCCGAAGCGTGCGTGCAACTGGGTGCGTGCCTCCCGCTGGGTCGCATCGAGCGGCAACTCGGCGATGCGACAGGCGATCCCCGCCGCTTCCAATTGTTTGGCCGTACCCAGTGCGCCTTTCCAGCCGGCACCGGACAATTCGTTGTCCTGACAGATAATGACTTCTTTTACCCCACGAAGCTTTGGGATGATGCGCACCCAATCTTCATGGCGAATGGTAATCGTCACCGGACTGATGCTGACGAAGCCATGCGCGATCAGCGTTATACAATCGGTGATGCCTTCCGTGATGATGACCTGCTCCGGGCGGCGCAATAGCGCATCTTCGTGGTAGAGCCGATCGTTCTCAATGCCGGCAGCGATCCATGGCCGTTTCTTTGGATCATGGGTGAAGAGCTTTTTGTATTTTCTTCCGAGTTCCCATTCATCCTTCGGCGTCCAGGGGGTGGCACGCCCGATGAAATATGCAGCCTTCCCTTGTGCGAAATACGGAAACATCACCCGTTGATTGAAGAACGGCACCACCTTCGACTCGTCACCGGTCTCATTAGGCATGAACAGCCCGCTGGCCAATACCTCCTCTGTCGTGAAGCCTTGCGCGTAGAGATGATCGCGCAACCCGCTGACGCCGGCGTATCCGATGGTGAAGCGCTCCAGCACTTCAGGGGTAAAGGCGTATTGCTCCTGTAGCCACGCCACCACCTCGGGATGCGCCAGCAACTGCTCGTGGTACCAGGCGGCAGCCTGCGTCAACACCGCTCGCGCTTTGTGTAGTGTCACTTGCCGTGCTTCCAACACGGCGATCTCGTCATCGGAGAGCCCCAGATGGGCCAGCTTGGGCAAGCCAAGATGCTCCGCGAGCCAGTCGCGAGCATCGCGATGGGTTTCCGTCATCTGGCCGGCCACGCCACTGGTGACCACGCCATGTCGTGCGAGTTCCACGAGTTGCAGCACATCACCGCTGATGCCGCATCCCCAACAGCGCCAGAGTTGCTTCTCCAGTTCAATGTGCAGGGATTTACCGCTGATCGAAGCATGCATCGGGCAATTGCAGAAGATCGTATCCCCTGACTCTCCCGTGATATGGTCGCCCATCACGATGCGGGCGACCGTTCCGATATCGGCGGAGGTGATCTGGGCATAATACGCCCGCACCTCCTGCGAAAGTGTTGTCATAATTTCTCCTGTCTTATTGCGATGGGTGTTATGCCGCCCGCGCCGAAATGGGTGGCGGAGGCCACGGCAGTGCCGCGGCATGCCGTGCGTTATAGCGGACGCAGTGGTCCTGCCGCACGGGGATAATGCTGATGCAGGCGGATGGTCGGCGTTGTCCCTGCACCGAGATGCAGGCGGCCAGCGCGGCGAACGCCGAGAGTGTGGGGTGTCGCACACATGTCTCGCGCATCGCTGCTGCGGCATCCTGTAGCGTAGGAAATGGGCCGGCCAGTAAATCAACACCGGCTTCCACCACCACATCTCGTCCCGCGGTGATGTCACGCTCCACAATGAAGGCAATATAATACACGTCCGTCATCCCTGGTCTCCTTCCCGACGCATGGCCTCCAGATCGACCAACCCCAGGAAGGTCTTTCGATGATCCACGTCGCGTTTATCGATGGCGCGGCGCACGCCGACCGCGTCCCCCAGCAGGATGGCCGAGGTGCGCGCGCGGGTGACCGCGGTATAGAGCAAGTTGCGGTTCAGCATGAACGACTGCCCGCGATGCACAATGGCGATGACGACCGGGAATTCCGATCCCTGGCATTTATGCACCGTCGAGGCGTAGGCCAGCATCACATCATCCGCCGCCTCGGAGAGCCGGGGGATGGTGATGACATGACCGTCAAAATCGAGGACGAGCTTCTCGACCGTCTGGCCAGGTCGCTCTTCCTCGAACACAATATCCTTGACCACGCCGATGGCGCCGTTCATGACCTCCAGGCCATAGTTGTTGCGCACCTGCATGATCTTGTCGCCGAGGTAGAACTCCGGGCGGCGATGCTCTGGGGTCGGCGGCACGCGAATGCCATACAGTTGCTCCTGCAACACACGCTGCAGCAGGACATTTAAGGCACGCGTGCCGAGTGGCCCCTTGTTGGTTGGGGTGAGCACCTGCACGTCCCGCACCGGATTGAGGCCCAAGCGGGGTACGACATCCCGCATGATCGCTTCCAGTGTCTCCAGCACCGCCTCTTCACCCCGGCAATCGTCGATGAGATACCAGGGGCGCAACACGCCGTTCGTGCCATCCGCGGTCGCCCGCACCTCGCCGCGCAGGATCGCCGTGCAGTTGTCCTTGAGCGTGCCGGCTTGTCGGACGACCTGATCGAGCACCACCGTCGGCACGACTCGGCGCTGGAGCAGATCGCGCAGGAGATTGCCCGGGCCCACCGGCGGCAACTGATTCGGATCACCGACGAGAATGAGCCTGGTGCGCGTGAGATCGATGGCATCGAGCAGGCGCCACATCAGATGCACATCGCACATGCTCACCTCATCAACGATCACCACGTCCTGCTCCAGCGGGGCATCGTGACTGCGTCCCCAGGTGATCGTGTTGTATTCAAGCAACCGATGCAAGGTTTTCGCCTCGGTGCCACAGAGCTGCTCCAACCGTTTCGCCGCCTTGCCGGTGGGCGTGGCAAGGGCCACATCATCGACCACCTGCGACAGCACCCGGTGGATGGCTGCAATGGTATAGGACTTACCGCTGCCTGCTGCCCCGGCGATGACGGAGATCCGATGGCGCAAGGCCATCAGCGCGGCCTGTCGCTGTGTCGGATGCAAATCTGACGCTTCCCGGTCCAGGAGTATCTCCCATGCCGGTGGCGGTGCGCCTTCATCCGTGACACTGGCCAGCAATTGCCGGATGATTGCCAATTCGCGATGTGCCAGGGTCGGCAGCGCGACGACATCGCGCCCGCCCCCGTCATAGCGGAACAGCCGACCGGCCTCCACTTCACGATCCAGTTGCTCGCTGATGATGACCCGCGCCTGCAGCGAATCCAGGCAGAGCGTTTTAAACGCTTCGTAGAGCAGCACGTTCTCTTCCACCCAGCAATGCCCGTCCTGTTCGGCCTTCATCAGCAGATGACGAAACACCGCCGCCATGCGGGCGGGATGCTCTTTCACCACCCCGAGTTTCTGCGCCATCTCATCGACGCGGGCAAAGCCCAGTCCCGGCAGCAGGCGGCACAGCTCATACGGGTTATCCTGCAGGAGGGCTTTGGCATTGTGCCCCAACTCCTCAACCAGCCTGGTGATTTGCCGATGTGTCAGACCGAAAGCCCCCAGCCAGGCGCTCAACGCGTTCACCTCCGCGCGCTGCATCCAAGCCGTGCGCAACGCTTCCAGCGTCTTCGCAGGGAGATGTGCTACCTGTGCCACCCGCCATGGCTCCTCACGAATGACGTAATCGAACGTGTCGCCGAAAGTTTCCGCGATGCGCCGCGCTTTCTCCGGGCCGATGCCGCGAAAGGCCGTCTCGGTCGCCAGGTACTGCGCCAATCCCTCCGCGTCGATGGGCAACTCCTGCCGCAACCCCACGGCAGAAAACTGGAGTCCGTATTTCGGATGCTGTGCCCAGTGCCCGACCAGACTCACCTCGTCACCTTCTGACACCATGAACTTCCCGGAGAATTTCACTTTGCCATTGCTGGGCGATTTCAATACGCCGGTGGTGAATGTGGGCGACTGGTAGAACAGATGGACAACGGCGCCGCGGACGGTGATTTCTTCCTCATGGGCGGTCGCCGGTGCGCTCATGCATCCTCCTCTCCTGTCGCTCATGCCATTGCAGTAGCAGTTCTTCCACCAGCGCAGGTGCGCTGGGCCGGTCGGCGGCGAAGAGCACCGGAATGCCGATGGTCGTCATCAATGATGCCGTTAATGCCAACAGTGACTGTGGGTGAGCACGCGACTGGTACCGTCCCTGCAGGATGTCATCCAGCGACGCCTCGACCACAATCCAGGCGCGCGGATACGTCTTCAGCAATGCCAGTTCCCGCCCGAAGCGATCCTGCGCATGAATGATGGTGCTGATATAGTCGTCCAGCGATTTCCGCTCGACCGCGATCTGCGTCTCGTAGCCTTGAAGGCTGTAATCCCCCGCGGGGAGCGCCGCATGCGCGACACCCCCCACACGATGCTCACTAAAGCTATACGGGCGCTGTTCTCGCGTATCGATCACCACGATGGGTTTAGAAGCGCGAGAGTCCACTGCTGCCTCCCTTCGGCGTCACGGTCGGTGTGGCTGCCGGCAGAGCGCCATCGCGATCCACGCGTTTGTTGATGTAGACGTTGGTGCGTGCCTGATCGCCATCGCCTTTGATCGAGACGTTGATATCCAGCAGCACCCCGATGAGAGCCGGCAGTTTCGCCGGCAGATCAGCGAGTTGGCCTAACTCCAGCCCGACCGACAGCAAGTCGGTCTTCAGCCAGCGCAGGTTGTCCGGGGTTTCCATGGTGTTGTTGCGGAACAGGCGACGTCCCTGATACGGTCCCGCGGCAATGACCAGCTCCCATTTCAGCAGCAGTCGCCTGCTGGTCTTGGCGCGATCAAGGTACAGCTTATCGATATAGGCCTGGTACCGTCCCGATGGCACATCCTCGAAGGATTTCTTTTCCATGGGATCGCTCTCTTCCCAGGTGTGCTGCATGTTGGCCAGATCCTGGTCGAATTCATACATACTCATGTCATTGGTCTCCTTGTCGTTGGTCAGTGTGTGGGGGATTATTGATCCCGGAAGGGATCGACGTTGAAGGCATCGACGAATGCCTGATAATCGAGCGGGAGCGTATCGGGCAGACGTCCGGTGCGATCTCCCGCCTCATAGCCTGTCGTGGGTTTCGTACGCAGGACGCGGAGCTCGATGGGATGCCCCTCGGCATCCACGGCATCTTCGATGTCCGCGTACAGGATGATGTCCATCAGCGAGAGCACCGCTTTGCGCGCTTTCCCGCCCAGGGACGGCACCCACTTTTTGTATTTGTCCGTGCGCGTCTTCACCTCGATCTGTTCGGCATGACTGATCAGATAGAGGCCATACGGCAGCAGCGAGAGCTTGGTCAATACGCGGGTGAACTCATTGGTCACCAGCGCGTATCCCTTGCCGTACTCTAAATCCGAGGGATGCTTGATCCCATGACGCTCGCAAATGTAGTGTTCGCACATGTGCAAGGCGTTATCGATGGTGTCGATGATGACCGTGCGGAAGTCGTGTTGCCCGGCGGCGATTTCCGCACAGGCTTCCTGCAACTCCAGCCAGCTCGCGACGGGCACCTGATAGGTGTCCAGATGGTTCAGTCCGGCCTCCGTCGCCAGGAACAACGCGTGGTCACCCTGGCTGCAAAAGGTCGATTTGCCGATCTTCGGCGCTCCGTAAATGAGCACGGTCAAGTCGGCAAGGTCAGTGCGTGCGGGGGTTTTGTGTGTCGGCAAGACACCCATGGGACGGCTCCTTTCAGCTCAAAATACGGGATCGGTGTCATGCGAGGGCTGCAGTTCCTCGTGCGGCGGACGACGCTCGTAGAGGTTGGCGATGATGTGCGCTGCGCCGTTTGCCCGGCACAGCGGGTAGTAGGCGCAGGGGGAGCCGTAATGAAAGCAATAGCCGGTGTTGCGGAAGAACCAGCCGTGCCGCCGCGCCTGCAGGAACTGTTGGGAAAGGAGCCAGAGTTCCGCTTCAACCTCCGCCAACTGCTCGCGGGAAAAATAGATCATCTCCCGGTGGAACATGCTGGCGTCGGTATACTTCGCGCGTAACCGTCCCTGATAATCGGCGTCTGTCTCGGGGTATTTCCGCTGTGCGGTGGATTTGCCGGATTTGTTCCTCGCCGACAGATCCACCACGCGCTGGCGGAATTCCGCCTCGGTTTCCCCCTGTCCCTGGCGCAGTTTGGCTTTGACGAGGATGTTGTAGATGACGCCGGCGATGCGGAGCCCCCAATACCGTTCCAATGCGTAGGCGTAGAGCAGGATCTGGAAATCCATCCACAGCTTCTCCAGATACTCGCTGTCGAGCGTGGCGGCGGTCTTGTGTTCCAGCAGGAACAGTTCACCCTCGATCTGGACGATGCCATCCACCTTGCCCGCCAACACGAAGGTCCGTGATGGTTTGCCGGTCTCCGGGTTATAGAGCGGGCCGGCGAAGGTTTTCTCCAGCGCCACGACGCGAAACGATTCCTCGGGATACCGCATGGCATAGCCCAGCATCATGGCGGTCGCCAGGTGTTGGGCAGCACGCACTTCCGGCGACTGCTGGTGTATTAAGCAGGCCCGCTCGATCAACTCCAGCGTCTCACCCAGATCGCGGCGCAGGTGCCAGCATTCCAGGCACTGGTGGATCATCGTGCCGAAGCGCAGGGAAAGACTCCGCTCAATCGGCGCCAGCTCCTCGACATACCGCCAGGCACATGCCCGCGGGCAATTGCGATAGCTGTTCCAGAACGAATAGGTGGTGAGAATGGGATGCGTGGTCATGGCACTCCGTGTCGGTTGTCGCTACTTGTCCCTCTTACGCGCGGGTCGGGGATTCTTACGAACCTGCACCGGGAAAAATGTGACGCCTTGCGCGGCGAGGAGCTGGCGCACGCGCTGCACCTGGTGGTGTATCGAGGTATACGGCATCTCCAGTTCGCGCGCGATGTCGCTGGTGCGATAGCCGGCCATCAACAGGCGCGCGATGTGTTGGAGATGCGGGGCCAACGCGGTGAGCGCCTCGTTAATGACGATGGCGGCATCGATATTGTCGGTTTCCGCCCCTTGCCGATGCGTCGTCATCAACTCCTGGTCATCGGTGACGGGAACGCCGTCCAGCCGTGACACGAGGACATTGTCGGTATCGAACACGCCGTCTGCCGGGAGATAGCGGCTGTATGAAATTTCTCGCTCAATCCGATAGGTATGCCGGCGCATGATGGTCACGGCCTGGGCATGCACCACGCACTCCATGAATTTCGCCCATCCGCTTTTCCTGGGGTCATAACGCGGGGTGCGACGAATCGCATGGAGATACAGCTCCTGGCGATAATCCTGGTAATCGTCTTCGGACAGTCTGAGACAACGGCGCAGCAAGTGCGCGAAATACTCCACTTTATGCACCATGACCGGATCGAGGTCATACGTGAAGGTCGGGTCAGCCATGTCGGCCTCCTTGAGTGAGATGGAGGCCCGGCGTTGACGCGTCATCCGGGAGGGCGCAGGAACGGTGTGGCACCGAGGCCTCACCCGTTACTCGTGAAATTTCACGGAGATGCCCGGTGTGACGGGCAGTCAGGGAGCGAAATGGACCTAATTCGAGCGTGAAAAAAGTTGGAAAAAAGTTGGCGTCGCATCGTGAAATTTCACGATGGACCATCAGGCAGGGGCATTTCGGGGAGAGCGCGCAGCGATGCGCGCTTTTTTTCGTGGGAGTTCGTAGATTTTCCGGTCTCATGCGTAAGTGGTGGCATGAAGGAGATCAGGCATGACGCAGGCACCCATCGTGCTGCTCGATATCGAAGGCCATCGTCTCTCCCTTGATCTGTCCGGTGACCTGATCTCCTTCACTTATGAGGATCACGAAAAAGAGATGGATTTGCTGGAAGTGACGTTGACCGATCCGTATTTGCAATGGATCGATCATCCCTCGCTGCAGGAAGGTCATGAAGTGCGGGTGCGCTTCGGGTATGCGGATAATCTCTCGCCGACCCGAGTGGCGGTGATCAAGGAGATCGGCTACGACTTCCCGGAATCGGGAGCGCCGACGATCACCATCAAGGCGTATGACAAGGCGTGCAAGTTGTCTACCGAGCAGGTGCAGCGGGTGTGGGAACACTCGGGCGGCATTCGCGCGAGCGACATCGCGAACACCATCGCGAATGAACATGGCCTGATGCCGGTGGTCACGCCGAGTATCGACCGGTTCCCGCGGCTGCATCAGAGCAAATTGTCGGACGCGCAATGGTTGGCGCACCTGGCGAAGACCGCACGAGCTGCCGACGGCAAGGGGACGACTGGCTATGTGTTCTATGTCGAGGGGGAAGAGTTGCACTTCCACCCGCGCGGGTTGGAGAAGCCTCCGGTGTTGGCCTTGGAATATTTCACCAGCCGGAAAGGGATCTTACGGTCGTTTCGTCCGCAGACCCAGACCCAGGGAAATGCGACCGGTGGGCAATCGGCCAAAGCGGTCGGCGTCGATCCGAAAGCCAAAAAGTCGGCGATAGCAAAAGCAGATAATGCGTCAACCCCGGATCGCCCAGTACTCGGGAACAAATCCGCCTTGACGCAGGGACCACCATCCCATCCGGTGGTCATCGATGCGAATACCGGCAAGCCGGTGCGATAGGAGCTGGCCGATGAGTCTGACATATCCTGAAGTGCTGGAGCGGTGGGGAAACGGCAATCCCTGGTATTTCGCCACGGCAGCCGAAGAGGACGCCGCGAGCCTGGCCTGGTTCGGTGACGAATGTTTCGCCCCGGCACGACTCTGCGGCAGCATTGGATTCGAAAACGGCACAGATGGATGGCCGGTGCTCGATGCGTCGCGCTGGTTCGCGATGGTGCCATCCCGATTGAAGGGACATGTCACTATGGTCCTGTACGGGGATTCGCGCGCATTGATCGCGTTCGAACCGGCGACGGAGTTGACCGTGCATCGCTTCATCTATGCGGTGCTGTCGAATCTGCTCGCGCTGTTTCCCACACCGGTGATGCGGTGAGGTGATCGCACCCATGGGAGAGCACGATGGGCACACCGGCTGGACAGCGCGCGGGAAAGATTACGCCGTCAACAGGCACGGCGAAGACACAACCTGCCGCCGAGCAGGCTTTCGTCACTGGGGAACTTCGGCACGTCACGGCGGAAGCAACGACCATCGGTCTGCCGACGTTGCGAGCCAAGCAGAATATTGAAATGCGGGGGGTGGGACGGAAATTCTCCGGCGTCTACTACGTCGAAGCCGTCCGGCATCGCATCGATAGCGGCGGATACAGTTGCGAGTTGACGCTCCGTCGCAATGCGCTGGGGAACGGCGCGGGGCACACGGCCACCGACACGCTCGGGAAGCGAAACACGCAACATGCGTCCACGGCCGCTTCGTCCTCCGTGCCGCCCCCGGCGCGCACAGCACCATCCCAATCCGTCGTCATCGACGCTAATTCGGGCCGACGAGTCCGTTAGGAGAATGCACCATGCCATTACAAGTCGCGACCACGCCGCACAACCTGTATCAGAACTGGCAATTCGCCATCGAGATCAACGGGTTCGATGTGGCGCTCTTTCAGAAATGCTCGCTCCCGAAGACGGAGTTCGAGGAGGTCAGTTTCGCGCCCGCCGGGTCGCTCTTCGATGAGAAGGTGGCCGGGCGCATGAAGTTCGACGCGCTCAGCCTCGAGAAAGGGACGCTGGCTGACGGCTCCGACGATGCCGCGCGGCAGTGGCTGTTGCAAGTGGGCGATCCCACGCTGGGTATCGGCGGCACCCCGGACATGTACCTGCGCGATCTCGACATCGTGCAGTACGACCGGGCGGGGATCGAAACCCGCCGCTGGCACATTCACGGCGCCTGGATCAAATCGCTGGACTACGACGAGCTCGAAGGCGGCAAGACCGACAACAACATCGAGAAGCTGTCCCTGGCCTACCAATACTGGGATTAAGGAGAAGACATGTATCCCTATACTTTACCGAGTGGCATCCCCTGTGAACTGCGCGAGTTGACTGGCGCCGAGGAGGAGCTGCTCACCAATGGCAAGCTGCTGCGCTCCGGCGATGCCGTCAATCAATTGCTGCGCAACTGCCTGGTGCACCTGGGCGAGAAGTCGGAGGTCAGTCCACAGGATGTCCTCGACCTGCTGGCGGGGGATCGTCTATTCATTCTGGTGAAACTCCGGCAGATCTCTCTCGGCGATGAGATGACGTTACGGTTGGCGTGCCCCAATGCGAATTGCCAGGGGATCAGTTTATTATCCGTCAACCTGGCGGACTTGCCGGTCACGCCGTATCCGACGGAACGAGAATTCACCTGCACACTCCCCGGCTCCGGGCAAGTTGTGCGCTTCGGCTATCTCGATGGTCACAAAGAAAAACGATTGGCGGCCTTGCCCGAGGCGACCATCTCACAGGGCATGCTTATCCGCATCCTGGACATCGACGGCAAAGCCCCCACCAGAAAGACGGTGACCGAAATGTCGTTGAAGGATCGCCAGGCACTCCGGCAGGCGATGCTGGCCGTCGACGGCGGTATCGACACCACCGTGGATACCGCCTGTGAACACTGCGGGCAACCAATCCGCATCCGGGTGGAAGGCGATGCCGGTTTTTTCTTCCCGAACGGTCGCTGATGCAAGATGCCTTCTTCCTCGGCTATGGCGGCCTGCCCTGGGGCTTTGAGGAGATACGCCGGCTGTCATTACGCCGGCGCGCGGAATTCGTGGAAGCGCTCGACCGCCAGTTGGCGTATGAGCGCGAGCAATTCCGCCGGTGAGTTCGACGTAACACGTCGCAAGGAGTGATATGTCAGCGGAAGTGTTCGGTGCGCTGTGTGCGTTCACCCTGCAGGTGGATGTGGAACAGCGCCGCATCGCAGTGCGGGTGAATGCCTCGCCGCAGATCGCCTGGTGGCGTATCGATCCGGGTGATGGGTCGGGCTGGCACACCGGGATTCCCGGCAAAGAGTTTACCTATCAATACCATCCGACGGTCGCTGGATCGCTGCCGTTGACGGTAGAAGTCATCGGCATGGATGGCGATACCGTCAGCCAGCAAGTGCCCCTGGTGCTGGAGCCGATTCGTCCGCAGGTATCATTGTGCCACATGCAGACTGGTCTGTGCGCGATGGTGATCCCTACCTTCTCGACACCGGTCGGCATCGTCACCGAGGTCGTATTGGATTGGGGAGACGGTGCCCGGCAAACCGAGATCACCAGCGACCAGACATATCAGCATTGCTATATGGCATCCGGTGAGCGGACGATCACGCTCACGGTGCAGGATGATCGTGGTGAATACGCGGTGGCGACAGTCCCCTTGTTGGTCGCATGTGATCCGCCTACCTGCCGTATTGCCGACTGGTTCACGCTGGACAGGACGTTGTCGATCCTGGTCGAAGCGGATACCACCACGGATGGCGACGCCATCAGCGATATCACCATCGATTGGGATGAGCTCAATGATGATGGCCAGCGCTGCCTGACCAGCGGATGCCATCCGGGGGCATGGGCACACCACACCTATCGATCCTCGGCACCCAGAACAATTACCGTGGTGGCAAGCAACTGCTGCGGACAGCGAACAAGCAGTCTACCGCAACGTATCGAAACCTGTGCAGCGCCGATCTTTACCATCGCGCCCGGGCAAACCGATATGATTCTCCCCCAGCTCTCGCCCCCGGCATCCATGTGCTGGATCACCACCGACGGCACTGACCCCACAGGCCTGCCTGTCACCCCGGAGCAGTTTACCATGCCGATAGCCATTGCCGGTGGGCAAACAATCATCGCCATGGCCACGCATAACGCCTCTGGTGGACAGCTTGCATCACCGGTGGTGACGCAGCATTTTACTCGCCGCTCCAGACTCCAGTGCCATGTCGCAGTCAATGCGCTAAAAGGCGCGACGGTGACACTGCAAATCACATCGGTCATCGATCATGCTGCTGAGAGCATCCCGTTGCTTCTCGATTGGGGGGACGGGGAGCAAACTGACGTCATCATCCCTGCAGGAAGCAGCTACGATGAGCAGACCGTCTGCCATACCTACACTGCCGCCGGTGTGTTCCAGGTGCAGGCATCTGCTCCAGGTTTCGCGGGCATCTGCAGCGGGGTGACTGATCTCACTGTTGCGGTACCACCGGATGTGCGCACTGCCGTTGCCCTGGAACACGGCGGGTCGCTGGCGTCGCCCCTGACCCAGGAATTGCCAATGGAAGGCTGCCGGCCATGGGCAGTTCGCCGTGCGTACTCGACACTCTACGTGATCGGGTCAGCACTCGATGATGCCCAATCGACGGTGATCTCCCGGTATGCGCCGCTCGATGGCCGATTACTGGAGCGGGTGATTGCACCAGTGGCGGTCGACCGGGACTCGCATTTCATCCTCTGGTACGGCAATCCCCATGTGACCACGCATACCGCTATACAGGTCATATCCGGGGTCACCGGCGAGGTGCTCCGCACGTTTGGCGACGGCCTTTTCACCGATGTCACCGGGATGACGGAAGCCGACGGATTGTTGTATATCAGTGACTCGGGCGCCAACCGGATTTTCTGCTATACCCCCGAGGGAGAATGCTGCCGGAGTTGGAGTGCCGCGATTGATGACGACAAGGTGCCAGGCCAACCGTATGGGATTACCGTCAACGACGGATTGGTGTATGTCACCGACACGGCCAACCGCTGCATTAAGGTGTTTTCACCGGACGGCGTGTTCCTCCGGCGCATTCTCGGCCTCTGGCAGGCCGATGAGATCCCGATGAATCTAACGAAACTGTTCGGGCACCTCTACTGCCACTGCACGAGACCGGATGGACAAGGTGATCGCATCTTTCTGCTGGCGCCCGATGACAGTCTGCTCGACGTGCTCCCTGCTCCGGATGCCGGCGAATCCATCCCGACCTACAGTTCGATGAACGGATTCGAGGGGTATCTCACCGTCCTCGATGCCGCCACGAAGCGCCTGCTCGTCTATACCACGGCAGATCGCTCGTGTGACCATCAGACGCTGATCATCACCGCACCTGCCGAAACGAGCGACGGTGAGCCGGTGATCGGATGGCGCTGGAATCCCGGCGATGATCAAGGGTGGCGCGACGGAATCATCGGGCAAACCAGCCGGTATCGTACGTTGGCTCATTACACGGACGACAGGACGATCACCATCGAAACGACGACCGGATCGGGTGATGGTCAGCAGGTGATCTGTCCGGTCAACCTGGCGAATCAACCGCCACAGGCCACCCTCTCGCTGACCGCGACAGGCTTCCGTTGCGACGCCGAGATCGATTTCTCCGATCCGGATGGCATCGTGATGCGCGCCACCCTGGATTGGGGTGATGGAACCATATCACCTGCACTCCCCCAAGCACTATTTACGCACCACTACACAACGGCAGGAACCTATTCCGTACTGCTGACCGTTGTAGACGATGATGGGGCGGTCACCACCGTCTCGCAAACCTGCACATTGAGCGAGGAGTAAGACGGCATGTGTTCACCGCCCGTGGTGGCCGACCCGACCTTCGGCACCGTTGCCGGCACGTATAACAATAGCTTCAGTCTGTCGTTGAGTTGTGCGACGTCCGGCGCCACCATTCACTATACCACCGATGGCTCGACCCCAACGGTCGGGTCGCCTGTCTACAGCAGCCCGTTAAATATCACCGCTACGACCACCGTGAAGGCGATGGCGGAAAAAGCCAGCTACACCAATTCGGGTGTCGCCACCGCGGTCTATACGCTACTATGTGCCACACCGACCTTCGGGACCGGATCAGCGCCATATACCGGCAGCACGTATGCGGCACCACTCACCGTCACGGTATCCTGTGCGACGACCGGGGTGACATTACGGTATACCACCGATGGCTCGACGCCCAATGGCACGTCAGCGATCCTGTCGGGATCACTGTCGCTGCAGGCGGATACCACGGTCAAAGTCATCGCGTTGAAAACCGGGTTCACCACCAGCGGGGTCGCCTCCCAGGCCTATGCGGTGAATCGTCCACCGACATGTTCGCTGACCACCAGTATCGATCATCGCACGGTGACTGCTACACCGGTGGCCAGCGATCCCGATGGCACGATCAGCACCCTGGTCATCACCTGGGGTGATGGCAGTCCGCAAACGAGCGGCTGCGTCAGCGGGCAGGGATATACCCACACCTATCCGAGCACCGGTGGCACCTTCACCATCCAGGCCACGGCGACGGATAACGAGGGATTGGCACAGCCGGCAACACCGGCCAACGTGGTCATCGCCGCAAAGATTCCGCCGATCTGTTCCCTGACCGACGTCACGATCAACCGGCGCACGGTCACGATCACCCCGCTGGTCAGCGAGGGCGACGGGGTATCATTCACGGATTTGTGCATCTACTGGGAAGGACGCACGGATGGTCCGGTCACCTCTCACTGTGGTCCTGGTCTGCCGTCTTCGCATACCTATGCGGCCACCGGCGGCACCTTCAACGTATTTGCGCGGGTGACGGACTGTGAGGGGACGATGACCGACAGTGCAATCACCCAGGTGGTGATTGCGCCGAATCAGTCACCGACGTGTGCGTTCACCACCCGTGTCGATGCCGATCACCGCACGCTCCACATCAATGCGTCCTCCTCGTCCGACGACACGGCCATTGTGAGTTGGCGGTATCTCCCCGGCAATGGCGCCGGCTGGCGTGCCGGGGTGCTCGGGCAGGAAGCGAGCTACACCTACCCGACCCATGGGCGATACTGGCTGACCGTCGAGGTGACGGACTCCGAAGGGGCCAGCGCCCAGCACCAGGCGGAAATCATCGTCGAGAACGAGGCGCCCACCTGCACCCTCTATGCCCGACCGGAGGCTGGTTGCCAGCTCTCGGTATTGGCGCTGGCAGATGATGCAGACGGAGCGGTTACCAACCTGCAACTGGACTGGGGTGATGGGACGACGACGACCGGATATGCCAGTGGCGATCCCCTGGCACACGCCTATGCCGTGCCTGGTGATTACACCTTACGCTTCACCGCGGTCGATGACGACGGGGCGACACGCCTGCTGACCCTCCCCGTGAGCGTGAGCGACCGGCTGATGGCTGGGTTGAACCTGCAGCCGTGGCTGGGCCAATCCCCCGGCGCCGTCTGGGAAGAGTACCGGGGAGGCTCCGCATGATGGAGGATCTCGGCCTCGGTATCCTCGTCTCCATGAAGGATGCGTTCTCGCAAAATGCGGGCCGTGTGCAGTCGTCCATGCAATCGCTGGATGCCACCATCGCCGCATCGAGTCAACGCATCTCGCACAACATGGAGTTGATCCAGCAAGGCGCGACGCTCATGGGGGCCGGCGTGGCGATGATAGCCATTCCATCCGGACTGGTCGCCGCGACCATGGCGACGCAAAGCGGGTTGGCCGGGTTGAAATCCGAGGGCGTGAAAGACCTGGATGCCATCGCCGCTGCCGCCGAGCGCTTCACCAACCAGTGGTCGGGGGCGACGAAAGGCGAATTCATCGGCACTTGTTATGAAGTCAAAGGCGCACTGGCCAATCTCTCCGATGCCGCGGTCGGCGACTTCACCGCGGCGGCCGCGTTGACTGCATCGGCGACGAAGGCCAGTGTCGCGGAAATGGTCAGCGCCTTCACCACCGGCTATGGCATCTACAAGCCGCTGGCCAAAGACATGACGGACATGGACTGGGCGAGGATGTTCTCCGGCGGCATGGCGCAGACCGTGGCGGCCTTCAAAACGAACGGGGCACAGATGGCGGAAGCCATCCGCAATATCGGCGCCATCGCCGCATCCGCGAACGTCCCGTTGGAAGAGCAACTCGCGATCCTCGGCCAGATGCAGACGACCATGCCAGGGGCGGAAGCAGGCACGCTGTATAAGTACTTCGTGCAAAAGGTCGGCAAGGCCGGGCAGGAACTGGGGCTGACCTTCACCGATGCCCAGGGACATATGCTCGGTATCATCCCCATCCTGGAAGCGATCAAGCGCAAATTCCCGGATCTGGCCAGCGTCACCACGCAGATGCAGTTGCAGAAAGCGTTCGGCTCGGAAGAGTCGATCCGTTTCCTGACCCAGATGATGCAGGGGATGGACACCCTGAAAGTCAACATCGATGGGGTACGCCAGGCGATGCAGGGCGGCACCGCCGTGACCGAAGAGATGGCACGGGCGATGACCAGCGATATCGGCTCCGGGTTGAAGCTGGCAACCCAGCAGATGAAGAATCTGGCGGAAATCGCCGGCAACACCATGCTTCCCGTCTTTGCCCCGCTGTTGCAAGGGGTGCAGTTCGTGGTGTTGCGGCTGCAGGATTGGGCGCGGGCGCATCCCGGATTGGTACGCGGCATCCTGGCTGCCACGCTGGGACTGGGCGCGTTATTGCTGGTGGTCGGCGGGTCTATTGCGGCCATCGGCTCACTCGGCCTGTTGATCCCCGCCATCCAGACCGGACTGGCGACGATTGGCCCGATTCTCGCCGGCGCCATGGGAGCGGTCAGTACATCATTGCTGCCTGCCATGCTCATCATCGCCGGAGTCATCGTCGCCGTCTGGCTGCTTCGCCAGGCATGGATAACGAACTTCGCTGGCATTCGCGATGTGGTGATGACCGCCTGGACGAATATCAAAGCGGTCTTCCTGGGATTGTCGCAGCTCATCTCAAGCTTCAACGGAGAAACCGGCACGATGAGCGCGAGCATCGCCGCACAACTGCAGCGATCCGGACTCTTCAACTTCGTGGTGACCGTCTTTCAAGTCTATGCGCGCGTGCGTGCGTTTCTCGTCGGGCTCTGGCAAGGATTCAGCAGTTTCTTTGGGAAGATTCGCGCGATCATCGAACCGTCCGTCTCCGCGCTGGTGCACGCATTCGTTGGCCTCTTCACCGCGTTAGGGCGTGTCTTTGGCATCGTGCAATCGGTCAAGGTGGAAGTCGCAGGCACCACGGGGAGCTGGCGGACATTCGGACAGGTGGTCGGCGGGGTGCTAGGCTTCATCGGTCAGGTCATCGTTATGGTGTTATCCGGGGTGGTCTGGGTCATCACTGGCATCGTGCAAGTTGTGCGTGGATTGGTGATGGCGTTCGGGTGGCTGCGGGAAGGCATGACGGTCGTCAGCAATGTGTTTGTCAGGCATTGGGGCACCATCGCCACCGTCGTGAAGTGGGCAGCGATAGTGCTGGGGACGATCTTCGGACCGGCGCTGATCCAGACCGGGATTCAGGCGACCATCGCCGGCGCGCGGATTATCAGCAATTTCGTCATGGGCTTGCAAATGGCCGGCTCGATCAGCCTGGTGCGGACCATCACCCAGCTCCAGACCATCGTCAGTACGTCCTGGTCGAATTTCATCGGCGGGATCACCAGCGCCTGGCAGGCCATACGGATGGCGACCGTGAGTACCGCACAATACGCCGTAGCCGCCTGGCGTGCTGTCGGCGTACTGGTGGCGCAAGGGGCGCAGTGGGTGGCGCTCCAGGCGCGTACTGTGGCAGCCAACGCCGCCTTGCTTATTCAGCGTGGGATCATGCTGGCGGGGGCGGCGGCGACGTGGATCGCAACGGCGGCGACGACGGCCTTCGGGATGGCGATGACTATCGCCACCGGCCCCATCGGCCTCATCTGCCTGGCGATTGCCGCGTTGATCGGCATCGGCATCCTGGTCTGGAAGAATTGGGATCACATAAAAGCCTTCCTGCTGGGCTGTTGGCATGGGCTGAAGCATACGGCGGTGTCGGTGTTCACGGGAGTCGTGTCGTTCCTGAAAACCTGGGGACCGACCATCCTCGCGGTCGTCGCGGGACCACTCGGCTGGATCGCGTTGGCGGTGTATAAGAACTGGGATAGGATCAAGGGCTTCCTGGGAGCGGTGTGGGGATGGATCAAAAGCGCGGGCAGCGCCATCTGGGATGGCGTGAAGGCGGGTGCATCGACTATCGGGAACTGGTGCAGCACGGCGTGGAACGGCATCAAATCCGGCGCCAGCCAGGCCTGGGACGGTATCAAATCCGGCGTCTCGTCGTATGTGAACTTCCATGCGACGAATCTGGAGTTGGCGAAATCCATCGCCTCGAACGCCTGGAACACCATCGCCAACGGGCACGGCTCGTTATGGGATCGCTGCAAAGCGGCATCGTCGATGGCGGTGAGTCAGATCAGTGCGCAATATCCCTGGCTGGGGCACGCCATGCAAACGGTGGGTGCCACGATCGTGGGAGTCTGGGCATCCATCCGTGGCGTGGCATCATCGACCTGGGCATCGATCAAAGGCTGGGCGGTATCCGCGTGGGACGGCGTGAAGAACGCCGGGTCGGGGGCATTCCAGCATATTACATCAGGCTTGGCTAATCTGCTGCCGAATGCGCTGGATGCCGGGAAGAAGTTGATGAGCACGCTGGCGGACGGCATACGTTCAGCGGTGAGTGCGCCGTTCGAGGCATTGAAAGCCGGACTCGGGAAACTGGGCAAACTACTGCCGCACTCCGATGCGGAGTTGGGTCCACTGTCCACGCTCTCACAGTCCGGTTTCTCGGTGCTCGACACCATGAGCCGGGGGATCGCCAAAGCCTCGCATCTGCCGGCGTTGGCCATGCAGCAGGCGTTTGCGTTTGGCAACAACCTGCCGTCGGTGATACCGCCGACTTTGGCACCGGTCACGGCAGGCACGCCAGTCGTGCGTCCGATCACACCGGTGCCCATACGTCCGCTACAGCAGTCGGCATCCACGCAATCTGCCAGTGAGCCGATGCGTGATTTGTTGGAGTTGATTGCCAGCAAGCTGGATGCGCTTGGTGGGCAAACGCCGGGGGACATGGTAGTTACATTAGATGGCCGGGAGATTGCACGTGCGGTCTATCGCGATATGCAGGAACGTCGAATCCGTAATTACGACAATCGGTGAGGTAACGGATGGCACAGACGAAACCCTTAACAGCATATCTGGTCGATGCCATCACCCGTGAACGACTGGCATTTCAATACAATCCGAATGATATCGTGGACAGCAAATCGACCAGTTATGCCACGCTGGTGGTGCCGGGGATGAGTCACCCACGCTATCAGTTTATCGCCGGTGATGCCCGGAAAATCAGCTTCACCGCGATCTTCTACCAGAAAGACGTGAAGAAACAGGTCGCCTGGCTGCAGGCGCTGCTCTATCCGACGCACGCCGGCACGATGCTGAAACAAGCGCCGCACCAGGTGCTGTTCTTTTTCGGAGAGCTGTATCCCGGCACGCCGTGTCTCGTGCGCGAGGTGCGTGCGCATTACAGCTATCTTTTCGATCCGACGACGCTGCTGCCGCAACGCGCCGATGTCGAGGTGACGCTGGAAGAGATAGTGACACAATCCGTAAATGCCAGTGAGGTGAGACGATGATCAATGACCGCTCGCGCTATCGAGACTGCGTGATCTACCAGGATGGCGAGACGAAATTCCTGGGTAATCGCCCCCAAGCTGACACCACACCGCAGTCGGACGACCGCTTCCATATCGTGATGGACGGAGATCGGATCGATTTGCTGGCCTATCAGTATCTGGGTGATGCCACGCTCTGGTGGATCATCTGTGATTGGAATGACATTTGCTTTCCGCTCGACTTGCCGGTGGGTGCCACGCTGCGTATCCCGAGCCTTGAACGTGTAATGCTGACGATTTTGGATTGAGCTTGAGAGATGACATGGGGGAATTGATATGCCTATCGGTAGTAAACGACAAAAATCTTCGCAGTCGAGCCTGGAAGTCGCGGAGCGATTCTCAATGCATGCGACAATGACGCCGGCCATGCCGTCACAGCGGGATTCGATGAGGGGGGCTTTGCGACTGCTTGCAAGTATCGCAGTTCGTATGGGTCAACCAGATAACCCGCTTCCACCACGCGACTTGACTTGTTCGCCCTCCGGAGCGATGAATGCAGGACCATCATACGTAGAAGGGAATGACGAATGACTGTAGCAACGATGACAGCCCGTGGCTTGCTGCCGGCAGTTGGGTATCTGCGCCGCTCGACGGATCGACAAGAACAATCCATCGGCGACCAGCGGAAAGCCATCGACCGGTATGCACAAGAACATGGGTATGAAGTGCTGCATTACTATATCGATGATGCCATCAGCGGCACGTCGACCGAGGGGCGGAAGGCCTTTCAGGAACTGATTGAAGATGCAAAGGAACGGGAATGCCCGTTCAAATACGTACTGGTCTACGATGTCAAACGCTTCGGACGTTTGGATAACGATGAAGCCGGCTATTACCGCTTCACCCTACGTAAACGCGGGATTGAGATCGTCTACATCTCCGAGGGGTTCAACGGCGACGATACCGATGACCTGCTGCGTCCGGTAAAGCAGTGGCAGGCGCGGCAGGAATCGAAAGATCTGTCGCTGGTCACCATCCGCGGCCAACTTTCCCGTATAAACGAAGGCTGGTGGAATGGCGGCACCCCGCCGTATGGCTATGACCTGGCCTATTACACGAGCGCGGGAGCCATTCGCGCCATCGTCCGCTACCAACCGGATGGCAGTAAAGAGTTGCTGAACGCACAGGGTGAAGTGACCAGTGCAGTCGAACGCGGGGAGTCGCTCAATGTCAGCAAGGCCGACCGGTGCAAATTGACTCCGAGCGATCCCGAGCGTGTCGAAACCATCCGCAACATTTTTACCTGGTACACCCGTGATGGCCTCGGATTCAAAGGGATCGCCGACCGGTTAAATGCCATGGGCATCTGCTCACCGCGCGGTGGAGCCTGGTCGCGCTATCATGGTGCCGATTGGTCGATGACCACCATCCGTGATATTTTACTCAACCCGGCCTACATCGGCGACCTCGTATGGAATCGTTTATCCTTTGCCAAATTCCATAAGATTGCTGATGGCAAAGCGGTACGACGACATGGCATCCCCAGTGGAGGCGCCGAACAAAATCGGGAGGACGACTGGATCGTGATCCCTTCCGCGCATCCGGCGTTGATTACACGGGAGCAGTTCGAACTGGCCCGCACCAAGCGGGAAGATCGGCGGAAAACCCACAGCGGACAATCATACCGCGTCGGGCAAGGGGCCAAATCTCGATATCTCCTGACCGGCCTCATCCAGTGCGACCGCTGTCAACACTACTGGCAAGGGTACGCCGTCAATAAGGGGAAGCCACGAAAAGACGGCACGAAAGTGAAGACGTATTATTACGCGTGTAACGGTTACGTCTCGAAAGGTAATGCCGTCTGCCACCGCTCGGTCATCTCGCAGGAAACGTTGGAGAACTGGGTACTCGATCAGATCGATGACATCATTCAGCGCTATCTGCATGACGGGGGTGAAGAGGAACTGCGGGGGATGATCCGGCAGGAACTGGCAGCCACCGCCACGCGGGAGCAGGCACAAGGCGGGGTGACACTGGAATCCATTGCTGCGCGCAAGCGGGAGATCAGCCAGACGGTGAGCACTGTGTTGGGCAACATCAGCGACGTCAACCGCGAGTTTGTGAATACTCATCTGGAAACACTGCGCCTGGAGATGGAGGAGTTACAGCGCCAGGAAGAAGCCATCCGCCGGCAAGCAGCCCAGCGCGAAATGCTGGATGAAGCCGTCGACTCGCAGTATAGCTTGGCCTGCCAGCGCATCCGCATGGCGCGAAACGTTCTTCTCGCCGGCACCATCGAGGAGCAGCGCCTGATCGTCCGTGCATTTCTACGCAAGATTCACTTCGATCCGGATACGCGCACTGGGACCGCCGAGTTTTGGCTGATCCCCGGAGCCGGCAACGAAGACCCCCGGCGCAACCCCGCGGGCCGAGGGCGCCGGTCGGATCTTTCACAGGCAGACCCATCCCATGTGACCGGCGCCGCTATCGAGATGACTAACGTAACACATCGTGCAATCCATATTTGAAGGCTCACGATCTCCTATATTTCACGGAAGACGGGATCACCGACTTGATCTGGCGAAAAGTGCGGACAGTCTTCGGCTACGACCTGCTGCTTGCGAGGCCGTATGGTACCACGATTGCCGTCATATTCAAGATAGACGCTTCCCCGCATATTCTCTGTCCAATCGGTCAGCAGATCGACTCCAAGTCCAACTGCCGTCGATGCCAACACTCCGTTGGGCCAGACAACCTGCGGTCGGGGTCCGGCTGCCCCATAATACTCGGCCTCACGTTTGATACGCTCATCGGTGAGAAATCCCATACACCACATACAGGGACACCCCGGTATGGACGCGATGACTTGCCCGCCCATCACGGCTTTCCCGTCGCGCCCGACGATCACGTCCATGCCGATGTCGATATACGGGATGAGATACCGACGGACAAACCGTTCCAGTTCTTCCCGCGCAAGAAATGAATCAACGCAGCCAAAGACCAGGTGGCAGCGCTGAAGTACGGGCGCCGCTTCTTGCCAGCGAGAAGGGTACGCTTGGATGTCCGCATCGGGCTGAAGGCCGAGAATTATACGGCGAGCGATCTCAATCTTCGGGGTGTGATTCCGAAAATCATCCAGCGTTGCGCCGATCAGACGATTCAAGTTCGACTCGTCGACGGTATCGCCATCGAAGAGCACATAATGCTTGAAACCGATGTGCGCGAGTTGCTGCACGATGTGCGAGCCACCACCACCAAGGCCTACGACCCCGACGATGGCTGATTCGATGGTATCTTGAGCCCCGTGCCCAATAAAAGATTGCCGAGAATACCGTTCAGTGTTCATATTCTACCTCCATTTGAAAGACCCGCATCGGAGCGCCAACAATGGTGATCGCTCGTGCGGGGCATGGTTGTGATTCGCCTGGCAACCAGACCCAGGCTATGCCGTGATCGGAACTCAGGACTAACAGACCATGGGCCCCTGTCGGGTCCATGAGCTGGAAACTGGGAATCAGTGATGGCAAACTCTGCCGATCTGGTTTACTCAATCCCGGTTGCCCGTGATGCTCGTGCACATGCACATGAAACGCACATTCGTGCATGCCACGTCGTTTTCTGAGCTCCTGTCTCACCTGCAAGATGGCGTACCTGTCGATCAGTGCGCCATACTCATCAGACTCCAGGTACCGTTCGTCCTCTACACCTGAATACCGATATAAATAGATGATTGGCACCAGTCCAGGAGTCATGCTCAACTTGCCATACGCAAATCCCACCCGCTCCCAGGCATGGGGATGCGGTCGGGACAAGTCCTGCAGCATTGCTGCATACAGCGCTGTGGTCATTTTGATCTCGCCGGTCAACATCGCGTAAATCCCTGCAAGTGGGCGTTGAGAAGCCTTACCAGCGATAAGCCAGCAGGATCGACTTTCCATGAGAACGCATTCCACTGCCGTCCGAGAATCAACACGCCGAGGGTATTCCAATTTCTTTCGAAACGGCACTGAATACGCTCCGCGAAATACAGCCGTGACGGGTAACCATCACGTTGGGATGGGCACAGCAAGGCGTCGACCGAGCAGGGGGTGCACCCCTGGGGAAGGTTCAGGCCTTCCAACAGATAAAAGGTGCACCCGCCTTCTTTTGCCGCCAGCACTCGTGTGCAGTACCCTTTCAGTTCCTGCGCCTGAGCGGTCTCGGTATCCATCTTACGAAGACCCTCCTGCCGGCGTCTGGCTATAGAAGATCTCGCAGCCATGGATTTCCACCTCGCCATCAGCCGGGAGCGGCATCAGGGCGCCGTCGACTTCCTGATCGAGCTCATACCCATCACGCACACCGCCCAGCCGTTTGATCTCACTGACGGGCGTCACCCCCGGACGGATTTCGTAGGGCTTCTCATCAATGAAAATGGTGACCATGTCTTTGGCGGTGGTCGTGAATTGTGCGACATCCATTTTGCTGATGTGCACGCGCTCATCGGGTGCGATCACTTTCGCCAGGATGAATGCGCACGGCTTCTTCCCCGCCAGCGCCATGATCTCTGCCCCGGTGGGTTCGGGGGTCTGCAGATCGTAGATCGCACCGTCGATGGAGACCTGGTACCGTTCTTTCTTTTCGGCACCCGACTCCTGTTCGTCATGCTGGTCACCCGCGGGTCCAGCCAGTTCTGCTGCTGCGCCGTGCTCGGCGCCGTCATCAATGGGTTTCATAATAACCTACCTTTCGCCGGGGTGACCGGCACCGATTCTGCCTGATAGCAGATCTCGGGTCAGTGGAACAGGGCTTTCCTGAACGCTGACACTCTATTAGTCGCCACAGAATCTTGGAAAAGGGAAGGAATTTTCAACTGAATCTGCTACTATATTTACAGTTCTGCTGGCGACTACAATGAGTGGGCGTGTAGTAGGACGGTTTTCCCTGCGTGAGGATTTGTAGGAGGATAACCGACATGCGAAAAGTCGATCCAACCCCTGGTGAGACTGGGCAACGAGAAAAACTTGTGCTGCAGATTCGGGAACACCTGCGCTCAGCGATGGCTAAAGCACAGGTAGGCGATGAGTCCGGGGCACGGGCTGAAAATCAAGTAGCTGATCGACTCACTGATGAATTAATTATGGTATGCGCGCCTACAATGGAACGCTACGCCAAAATGTTTTTCGACGGTCAGGAAAATGTGTGCCAGCGTGAAGACGCAATTGTCCAGATGACTCTGAACTTGATGCGTGCGGTCACTGATCTGTCTCCGAGCAATGGAGCATATGAACGTCGCTTTAATATGTGCCTGAAGCGTGATTGCCTTGATGCCGTGAAGAGTATCCGACGTGAGAACGATGATCCAGATGTACGCGCTGCTGATTTGCGCCATTACCACATGATTAGTATCGATGAATCGACCCATATTGCTGCCGATGCCGATGGCGAAGCTACGATTGGGGATATGATTGCCGATCCGCTAGCAGAGAGGGCGTTCGAGCTGTTACCCAACAAATGTGCACTCGAAGATGAAATCGCCATGCTGGACCCGGTACGTCGACAAGTAGTAGAGATGCGGTTTGCCTCGATGGGGTGGATTGAGGTAGCTGCTGCCTGCGGTATCAGCGATAAGACCGCACAGAAATATTACAAAGAGGCTGCCACTACCATCCTGGGCAAAGTGGCACCCGAGGCTTTCGACATCATCGGCTCATCCACGGAGTAACACCCGTTTATGGCATAGCCTATGATGCGTTGTTTTATCCGATTTAACGAGGGAGTGACGCGATGAATACTCAAGAAACCCGAGAAACGCTGCAGGATGTTGAATTGCTTTTCATGGAGCAGTGGTACCAGGGGGAAAATCCTACGCTGGACCAATATACTGCGCGTTATCCACAGTTTGCCGAAGAGTTATCCGAATTTGTGTTTCTCTTTTTGCTCTCAGAACACATGGATACTCCAGAGGCAGAAGAGGTGTTACCTGAAACTCTTCAGGCCATTGAGCGTGGGCTGAAGGTCAGCAACAGCCGTGCCCAAACATTGGTAGAGCGCATTAAGGAGGTCAACCTTACGCCATCACAACTCTCAAGCCGCTTAGATATCCCACAAACGATTATCATGTGGCTGAATCAGCGTGAAATAGTTGAATTGCCGAGAAGGTTTGTGACAGCTCTAGCGCGCGAGATAAATCAAACAACGGGTCAAGTTATTGATCTAGTAAGACCTGTGGATTCTGTGCCGAGTGTTGCAATGCAATATAGAGCGACTGGGCAACCGACGACTACTCATCGGCAATTACGTACTTTCGAAGAAGCACTTGGACAATGTTATGAGAAGAAGTTATCTACTGACGCCCAATTTCAAAAATGGTTAGGCAAAGGAGCGTAAATGGATGGATCGATACAGCGCTATCCGAGCAGTGGCAACATCAGTACTGTCGGACTTTGAGAAAAGAACGAATAAGGCAATCTTCACGGCAGCGCATGCCAGCCATACACTTCTTGATGATATTGCCTTCAACTGTTTTACCTTAATAGTCGCTGATGATCCCAGCCTCCCGGAAAACATCATCGGCCAACTCGACTGCAGGAACGGATCTATCGGTGTGCGCTGTGGCCTACCAAGCGGACGGCGGTCTTTTACCATTGCACATGAACTTGGCCATCATGCGCTAGGCCATCCTGCAACTACGCTTCCTGACCAAGACGGCGATATAGACGATAGTCCTGATTATACGGGATTGCAGGTGCAAAATGGTGTTTATCGGAGCTACGATGACCGCTCCCGTATTGAGCTGGAAGCCAATATTTTCGCCGCCGAATTACTTGCCCCCGTCAATCTCATCCGAAGTATAGTTTTCGAAAATCCAGATTGGACGGTGGCCAGTCTAGCTCAGTACTTTGGCGTCTCTCGCTCTGCAATGCTAAACCAGCTTGTCTCTGCTTTGCTCCCGGGGCCAGAAGAATGTGTAGATGATGGCGAGAACACAGAGAAACCAACGCTTGATGCAAACCAGCAGGCCGCTGTGGATGCGAAGGCTCCCGCGCTCATTATAGCTGGTCCCGGTGCAGGAAAGACACGTATCCTCGTTGACCGATACGTGTCATTAGTAAATAGTGGAATACGCCCATGTCGCATCCTGGCCCTAACATTTGCGAATAAAGCCGCTGCGGAGATGCGCGACCGCCTCTCTAAAGCGTTACCAGAGCATGCTCATGAGATTGCCGTCTCGACCTTTCATTCGTTCGGACTTGAGTTGTTGAAGATCTACGGGGAGAATATCGGCTTAAGAAGTCCACTCAAGCTACTGACACCCGTTGATGTCTTTGCCTTGGTTAAGAAACGACTTGCTTCAATGCCGATGGGGGTTTTCGAGGATCTCCGACAGCCTGCGCGCAATCTCATATCTCTGTTTACGGCGATATCACGAAGTAAAGACGAACTAATTGATCCGGCAGAGTATCTAGCGCTGGCGGAAAGATGGCGGTCTCAACTCCAATCCGAGCTCGAATCAAATGACGATGCTGGATTAAAGGCGCGGCTTGATGAAGCGGTAGGGTGTGTTGATGCCGGTCATTTCTATGCCAAGTATCAGGAACTCCTGCGTGTCGAAGGAGCAGTCGACTATGGAGATCTGATCGCTGAAACGGTTCGTCTGCTTGAGATGCCGGCAGTAGGCGACGAAATCCGCGCCCAGTACGATCATATCCTCGTCGATGAATTTCAGGATATCAATTATGCGAGCGGTCGGCTATTGAAGGCTTTAGATGGTGGCCGTGGGATTATCTGGGTTGTGGGTGATCCAAAACAGAGCATCTACCGTTTCCGTGGAGCTTCACCGCATAATTTGCTAACTTTTCATGACGATTACCCTGGTGCCACTGTCATTTCGCTCGATACGAATTATCGCTCTGTCGAAGATATCGTAGAGTGCGGAATGGCGGTTCAGATACCAATGCGCGCTGATGGCAAAGAGATTGCGGTCCCATCACTTACTGCCCATCGTGGACGACCATCGGGTAATCCTGCAGTCATTATCCTTAACGCCGCCGACAAAGAGGCTGAACTATCAGCCCTTGTGCAAGCAATATCGCTGGCTGCTCAAGAATACCGTCGGCAGGATGTTGCTGTGCTGTGCCGTACTCGTGCACAAGCCCAAATGGTTGCGGATCGTCTGGAGCAAGCAGGGCTACCTACTACATGGACCGGTGCATTGCATGAACGAAGTGTCTTTCGGGACATTATGGGGGTATTGTATCTAGTAAGCGGCGATATTAGAGGTTTAGTTCGCTTATCAGACACCGCGGAGCACCGAATCGAACTCGCTGATCTCCAACGGTTGATGGATTGGTCGGCACACCATTCAGCATCGGCATTGGCGGTATTGTATGCCGCTTGTGATGGTAAAATCGAGGAACTCTCCGACGAGTGCGTCCAGCAAGCCAAACAGCTAAAGCGTCTGGCAGGCAACTTACGGATGCAGCCAACGGCATTTCATACCATAACAGGTTACCTGTTCGAGAATGCCGCTTGGTTCCGTGAATTGCTTCAGCGTGGCACCCCTGAATGCCGGCAGACTCTTTCGACTTTAGGTCAGATATGCAATGTTGCGCACGCCTTTGCTGATTCGGCACCTCAGGGCGATGGGCGTAAAGCCCTAGCGTTTGTTGAATACCTAGAGTCCTGTGTCGAAGCCGGCGAGCTAACCGCTCCCGTCGGAGACACTTCAACTGCCGACGCGATAAACGTACTAACGGTCCATGGTAGTAAAGGACTGCAGTGGCGTATCGTGCATGTCCCATTTCTGGTTGAAGGTAAGTTCCCTAACACGAGCCGCCACGAGCCCATTCCGCTTCCTCCAGGATTGATACGTGGTGAAGATGCCAACGATAATGATATCGAAGAGTCGTGCCTGTTCTACGTTGCGGTGACACGAGCCCAAGACCGTACAATCCTGACATATGCTGATAAATACCATCATACCGCGAGTCCATCGGACTTCCTTAACCAAGTTGTCTCTCGCCTAACAGCAAAAGGGTATGTGGACATGCGAGTGATAAACGGCAATTTGCCAGTAGATGAACCGGATACTGTCAAACCTATACAAACGAATTTCGTATTCGAAGGTACTATCCCATTCCGAGCATTGAGCACGTATGAACTGTGCCCCAAGATGTTCGAGTTCCAGCATATACTGGGTCTCCACGACGATGATAAGGGATACCTAAACTTCTATGCTGTGATTTATAGCACTATGCAGCAGATAGCTGATAAAGTAATGGCAGGAGAGCAACCAAGTAACGAACTTGCATTAGAGGCACTCGACCATGAGTGGGTGGCACATGGGCCAATGGGTCATTGGTATGAGGAACGCTATCGTGCCAATGCGGAGCATCTTGTATGTTCTTTTGCCAGCCGTTTGCAGCCTGGGATACCTATGAAGATGCGGCAGGAATTTTCGCTTCTTACAGGGAACCGCACAGTACTCGTGACTATCGACGAGATCGAAGAAGGGGAACAAATCGTCCTACGCTGGCATCGATATGGAAAACCTGCAAAGAATCATTTAGATGCCCATATGCCAGCACTCATGGCCGCTTTTGCTCAACAGCAATATAAAGGGCGCGAATTTGAGGTGAGGATATCATATCCTCTGACGCAACACGAAGTACCAGTGAGTCCTACTCAGAGAGTCATCACCAGCCGCGTAGCAAAAATGAATAAACTTGCAACAGCCGCAGAGACAGGAGTCTTTGCGCCTCGGAAGAGTATGATGACATGTAAAACATGCCATTATAATCTGATCTGTCCGAGTGAGTCTGATGAACCTATCTAGCTGACCACGCTTTCTGCCCACGACCAAAGGTGGTCACTCGATGACAACCGACGACCGTGAAAAGAGGCGCGAGAGGGAGATTCGAGCGTAAACCGAGGAGATTCTTCTTTACCAGTTGGGTTCGCAGCTACCCGCTTCACCAAAAAAGAAAGACCCCCTGAGACAGGGGGTCTTCTCTAATAATGGTAGCGGGGGTAGGATTTGAACCTACGACCTTCGGGTTATGAGCCCGACGAGCTGCCAGACTGCTCCACCCCGCAGCGACTTTGTTAGTATGCCACAATTCCGGGAGCGTGTCAATCATCTGGCGGTTGGATTGTCGAAATATAGGTGCAATTTTTCTGTTTGCGAACATCAGCGGGTTCGCCAGCTCTCCGGGGGGAGGGAACCGAGGCCGGGGATCTCCTGGGTGACGTTAGCAAAGTTGGCGATGACGTGGGTGCCGTCGGCGAAGACGGTCTCCTGGACGGCACCATCAGGGGTGTGCAGGATGTGCTCTTCCATCTCACATGGCCCGACGCGCGCGTTGAGGGTCATGACCGGTTTGGCGCATTCGATGGCTTCGCGCACCAGGGGGTCTTCCAGGCGGAAGCGATACAGGTATTTTTGGGGCGAGGTATGTGGCACGAAATTGTACTGCAGGCCGAAGGGGAAGATGTCCGGCGGGGTGCCCATCAACGCATCCATCGCTGCCTGCAGGCGTGGAGAGCCGCCGCCCCAATAAAGGCGAGTCGTCTGGCCGCGACAAAATTGCGACCGGTGCTCCATGTTGTTATAGTTGTCCACTTCCCACCAGAGATGATAGGCGGAGTCATGGTAGACGAGCATGGTCATCGGCACCACACAGTATTCGTCGCCTCCCAGCGCATGCGCGAATTTCACGCTGCCCAGGTCGTAATAGGCGGTCATACGGTCGGAGAATCCTTCGGAGGACACGAGCAGGCCTTTACTGGCGGCGTATTGCAACATCGCCTTGCGATTCTCCCGGTCCGCCTGCGCATCTGCCCGGTGGTCGGGATGGTAATCCTCCAGCATGCTCGTGCAGCAGAGCACATCGTAATGCACGGCATCGAGTTGCCGGTGTTCGTCATCCAGCAGCTTCTGCGCCCAGGCCAGGCGCTTTCCACCGGACAGGTTGTACCAGGTGAGATCATCGATCTGCCAGGCGACGGCAGGCTGCCCCTCTGCCGTCAGGCGTAAGTCGCGCAGTGGCGCCTCACCATCACCCATCGGGCCATCCATAATGTAGATGAAGCTGCCGGCCAGATAGCCCAGTTCGCGAAGCAGGGGAAGCTGGTCGCGGATATCAATCGACCTGAAGTCATCCGATTGTATGTCGATAGTCGAGGCCAGATAGGTCGGGTAGACGTAGGCGCGCTCGATGCCCATGGCTTTCAGTTGACGAAAACTCTCGGCATAATCGAGGTCGGCATCCTGGTGGTAGCCGATAAAGACGGTGGCGCAGCCGAAGAGCTCCGCGAGGCGTGGACGCTCGGTGATCTTTTCCTGCCAGCTCTTAAAGCGCCCGGCGGCGATCTCATAGCGGCGGTAGCGTTTGCAGATCGAGGTGAGGTTGGGCGATTCCACAAAGATGACCGTCTCGCGCGGGTAGGTGAGTGCGCCCATGCTGGCGTGCTGTACCCACATCAGGTTGACGGCGCCGGCTGACGTCTTTTCCCAATGCAAGGCGACATCCGCATCCGATTCGGTGATCACGACCAGGGCGCCTTCGCCGGCAATTTGCCCGAACATGGACAAGGTGAATCCGCCGCCATGCCCATGCATGCAGAGAGGATGAAAAAATGCAGGGCCACGGCCGGTATGCAATACACCCTGGCCAAGCGGCACTGCGGCCTTGAATGCCGTCGCACCTTCCGGACGGAAAGTGCCGGGCAGAGCCAGCGCCGTGAGGTCGCTTTCCATTGCTGGTTCGGCGATGATGCGCAGCCGGTCGCGTTCCATCACCCAGCGCAAGATCATCTCACCGGCCGGTGTGCGGTGCCTGGCTTCAATCGTGGTGTCGTTGATCTTCCGTGCCACCCCAGGTCTGATCAGGGTCACCTGCGCATCGGTGCCGGTAATCACTTCGGCGCGAAATGCCTGATGGTCGAAGCGAGAGACGCCATGGGCGACCAGGCGCGTTGATTCGTCCAACCGCCAGCTTTCACCACGGGCCAGGTCCTCGATCGCAATTTCCGTGCCATCTTCGTTCATATACAGTTGAAGGGATTGCCCTTTGATTGTGAGCATCAGCGTCTCCTTCCTGCTATTGGCCAATGATGAATTCGTCGGATAACGAGCAAGAGCCTTCTTCTGATGCGAGGAGAATTGCCGCATCGCCATATGACAACATCCATCAACATGCATACCACCCCAGGGGCCATGACGGCAGGAGTTTGTCGCTGCACGCGGTATATTCAGGCATCAGTTATGCATGATGCGGGTATCTCATGCTGTTGGTAGAATAGGAGGATTGAGATGCCATTAGAATCTGTTGAAGTTGTGAACGAGGTGGGATTACATGCGACTCCACTCGCGCAGTTCGTGACATTGGCGCGCAGTTTTCCCGAAACGACGATTCAGGTACGGCGGGGGGAGAAGGAGGCTGACGGGAAAAGCCTCTTTGGCCTGCTCTCGCTCGAGGCGTTGAAGGGGACGGTCATCGAAATCATCACTGACGGGCCGCGCGCTGAGGAAGCACTCGAGGCATTGATCGCACTGGTGTCCAGCGGTTTCCAAGCACACCGAGGTACCGGTCGGTAAGCATTGTCATAAAATTGTCATGAAATCGGCATGAAAAGGCTTGCTTGAAGTATAACCGGCCTAACTTTATGGTATAATGATGAGTTAGAGGAAGTACGTGTGGACGAACAACAGATCCGTACCCTATTAGCAGACGTGCACGCGGGTCGATGTAGCGACGACGAATTCGTGCACCAATTAAAAGCACTGTCTCCGGAAGATATCGGTTTTGCTCGACTTGACCATCATCGTCATTTGCGCACCGGATTTCCTGAAGTGATCTTTTCCCAGGGAAAAACCGCACCGCAAGTGGCGGAGATTTTTCAGCGGTTAAGTGCACGTCACCCGGTGGTGATGGCGACACGCGCCAGCCAGGAGCAAGCGGATGCCGTGCGAGCGGTTGTTCCTGATTGTATCTACCATACCCTGGCACGCCTGATCATCTGGCATCGCCATGGCCAGAGCTGCCGGCGCTCAAATGAACCACTGATTGCCGTCGTTGCTGCCGGAACTGCCGATCTGCCGGTTGCCGAGGAAGCGGCCATCACGACTGAGACCATTGGCTGGCCGGTAGACCGGCTGTATGATGTCGGCGTGGCCGGGTTACATCGCCTGTTATCACAGAGTGATCGGCTGCTGCGGGCACGCGTGATCATTGTTGTGGCGGGGATGGAAGGCGCGCTGGCCAGCGTGGTGGGAGGATTGGTGAAAGCCCCGGTCGTTGCCGTGCCGACCAGTGTGGGTTATGGCGCGAATTTCGGCGGACTCTCCGCCTTGCTTTCCATGTTGAACAGTTGTGCCAGCGGGATTGCGGTCGTGAATATCGATAACGGCTATGGCGCCGGCTATTACGCGTCTGTACTTGCGGAATTAACCTGTGCGGAACCGCCGGCAGCGCCGACACCAACCGATTTGCCTGTGCAGCATGAAATGGTGGCCCACGGTTAACCTGGATGCTTCATATATGCATCATCCAGGTTCGCGCTGCATTACTCCGAACGATTCATACAATATTTATTACTGGAGAGGAAGCGCTAAGGTAGAAGCGCACACGGGAAAGGAAGGCGTATTGTGAGTCAAGGCACGGGAACATCATCGCAAGCCGCGAAACGCAAATCGCGTGGATTGCAGCTACCCCCCTGGGCAGTTCCGATCGCAAATACCTGTGAAGCAATTTTCCCTTTCCTGGTCGGTGTGGCGTTTTTACTGCTCGTGTTAATCCTCGCACTCATTTTCGTCGGACGCACGCAGTTCACCTGGCTACCCACCGTACTCAATGTGTGTTGCATCTGCATGGTCGTGGGATTCCTTGCCGCAACCATCGCCCGGTATGACTCTGTTTTTTGGGGCTGGCTGGGGATTCTTTTCGGGGTCGCATTCCTGTTTGGCGGACCGATTGCCCTCGCCTGGCTTGCGCATGTTGGAAATATTCAGAGCGGGGACGATCTGGTGACCAAAACGGGGGGGGCATTCCCGCAAATCGGGATCTTTCTCCTCACCATCTCCCTCTTTAACCTGGTAGTCGGGTATGCGATCAAATTTATGTACTATTCCCCGGAGCGCGGGGCGAAGCAGTTCAAATTTGCAGATCAGACTCGCCGGCAGCCGTCGCAACAGCGACCGGGGGCGTTCCCAAAGTGCTGGCAGATGTCGCGCTGCCGGCCCGGCGTGCGTGAAACCTGCCCGAATTTCCTGGAGCGGCAAACCTGCTGGAAACGCCGCAGCGGATGCTTCTGCGACCGCGACCTGGCCAATTTCCTGGTCGGTTCCGTGGATCGGAAAGAGGTGCAGGAAGTCATCGACATGCAGGTGCAGACCGCAAAATCAGCGAAGGCCAGCGAGATTCGCACCCACTTGAAAACGTCTGCGAAGCGCCCATGGCGCATGCAGAAGCAGCTTTGCCATGAGTGCCCGCTCTATCTGGAACATCAGGAGTATAAGTATAAATACTGGCACTGGGTGAGCTTCCCGGCGACGGTCTTAATCGCCATTGCCGCGTACGAGCCGTTCCATGAAGCATATAAATGGTCAGTGGATATTCTGTTTGATTTCATGCAGAAGCTGGTGAAGATGGGGGGGCTGCCGGATAACTTCGTCCCGAGCGCGAACGGGCTGGCGGATAGCCCATTCCAATACCTGCTGTTAGTCGTCTTGTCGGTTCTCCTGGCCAGCTATGTCGTGGCGTTCACCGATACGGTATTCTTGAAGTGGAAATTATAAAACAATTGCTATATCGTGTTTGAGCGTATGCTTATTGCGGTAGTACTAGATGGGGCGGCATGCCGCCCCATCGCCATCTCCTCCCCCGGTCACAGGCAGATCCTTTTTCCCAAGGAAACCGACTGTGCGCATCAACACAAATTTCATCCGCTTCTCCTGCCTCATCTTCGGAACCCTGTTGGCGCTAACCTGCGCACAGGCCGCGTTGTTTACCGACGTACCGGAGAAGGCCATCGCCTCTCGTGATATCAGCAGCGCGGCGTACCATCAGCTCATGGAAGGCTTTCCGGATGGATCGTTTCGCCCGGAGGCCCCCTTGCGGCGCGTGGAAAGTGTGATGGTGGTGGCGCGCCTGCTGCACACCGCCTTGAAAGGCTTCATGGTATTGCCGGCCCCTTCATCGGCGGCACCGGTTGATGCGCATGGACATTGGAGCGCCTCTGCTGCGAATTTCCTGGCGGAAAACGGCTTTGCGGATCTTACGAAAGCGGCGATGGCTGCCCCGGGCACACCGGTGACAAAAGGGGAGTTTCTCACGCTGCTCGATCGGCTACTTCATGCCGGTGAACGCACGACACCCGAAGCTGCTTTCAACGCGCTCCGCGAGGAAGCGCTGGTGCCTGCAGATTGGCAGGGGAAACTGCAGAGCTGTATTCTTCGGCAGGAGGTGGCGCAGTCCGTAGAGCGATTCCTGGGTTACCTCACCAAACATGCGGAGGCGGAAGGGACGATTACCGCACTGGAGACGGATGACGACGGGTACCGGTGGGCCACACTGCATACGGCCATTGGCGAATGTCGCCTGTATATCCCGACGCGGGGCGTGATGATCAGCGGGGGGACCCAGGACGATGTGCGCGTCGGCGCGACCATTCGCACGTTGAGCGGCGCGGTGGGGAGCACCAGTGCGCGTGGAAAATATTACTGTGTGCGCGAACTCGCGATGATACAGAAGGCACAGATGGGAGCGAAGTTATAGCAGCCTGCGCACGGGAGGTGGCTACAGGGCGTCTTTGCCTGCCGTTTCCATTTTTTGCTTGATCACGGCGTATACCAGCCGGTTGTTGCGTGCATCGACCATATGGGGGGTGCCGGCAGGAATAACGATGAGGTCGCCGGCGGTCAGGTGATGGCAACTGGCGCCGTCCAATCCCGTACCGCGGTGTTGCCCCGCGCGAAGCAGATGCGGCGCGACCAGCGACCCGCCCAGGTATAATTCCCCTTCACCTTCCACAACGAGATAAATGTCCGCCTCATCGTCATGCATTTCTGCCGTCAGCACTGCCGCGTGGTCTTTCGTGACCAGATTCATCCAGAAGCGATCAGTATCAGCCCCATAGAGCCGTGCTTCATTTTCGAGCATCGACAGCTCATGTAATTGACCGGCAGTATAAATTTTCCCTGACATGTTGGAACCTCTTTGATAAGGGTGAGTGGCAAAGATGGGTGATTTTCACGGAACGGCGACAGAACGCGGGGAGGGGGGATCTACTCTTTCGAGTCCAGCTCCTCCGATTTTAATAATTGCACCACTTCTTCTCCACGCTCTTGCAGGCTGCGGCAGACGATGTCGCATATTGTCACCAGCGTGGGGTCGGCAATACGGTACAGGGTGCTCACGCCCACTTTTCGACGGGCGATCAATCCACCATCCGCCATAATCCCCAGGTGTTTTGACACATTCGCCTGTGTGGTGTTCGTGGCGCTCACCAACTCATTGACACTCTTTTCCCCACTCATCAGTAGTTGTAACAGGCGTAAGCGAGTCGGTTCGGAAAGAATTTTAAAGCGCTGCGCAATGATTTCGAGCGCGCGATCTGACATCGGTAACGAATGACCAGCCATAATGGATATATTATTGCGTATTCACAGCCCATATGCAAGTGCTTCTCCCGTCGAGAGAAGCATGGAGGCTAGAGACAGAGTAAAAAAATTTCGGTATAATACACCTGCGACGTAAAACGTCGCATGAAAGAGATCTCCGATTATCTGGCGTGAGTGGACAAATGCTCCCAAGTGCCCGTCCGAGAAGGAGAAACTGAGGAGGAATATCCATGGCTTACATTATTACCGATGAATGCGTCAGTTGCGGCGCCTGCGCGAGCGAATGCCCCACCGACGCAATCAGCGAAGGTCCGGATAAGTACATCATCGATGCCGATGTCTGCACCGATTGTGGTACCTGCGCTGAAGTATGCCCGAGCGACGCGATTATCGCCGGGTAGTGACGTCATAAAAAACCGGCGCCCGTTTGGGCGCCGGTTTTTTTTATTATTCCGCCCAAAACCTCTAACTCCACCCTTTACGCTGCCCCTCCGCTCTTTATCTTACGCTGCCCGTCGTTTCTGTCATACATTCTCCCATTTCAGCGCTTGTACTAACGCTTTGACAATGTTATAGTATAAGCGGCAGGTTGCACTGTCTGTCATTGCGACTCTGGGTTGCTTTTCGGCTTGGTGCGCCGGTCATCCACAGCATGAAGAAACGCTACGCCTGCATCCACAGGAATCCGCGACAAGTGCTGAATCGTGTTACCATCGGAAAGGAGATATTCGGTGGGCAAAAAGTTATATGTTGGGAATCTCAGCTATTCCACAAATTCGGCAGAACTGGAGCAGCTCTTCGAGCGCTTCGGCACCGTGCAGAGCGCGGAAGTCATCAGTGACCGGGCCACAGGACGCAGCAAAGGATTCGGCTTTGTTGAAATGAGCACCGATCAGGAAGCGCAAGAGGCAATCAATGCGCTGAACGGCAAAGATCTCGGTGGCCGTCCGTTGACCGTCAATGAAGCCAGACCGCGCGAAGAGCGTGGCGGTGGTGGGTACGGCGGCGGCTCACGCGGTGGGGGCGGTGGTCGCTCACACGGTTGGTAAACATCCTGTTTAGCACAGGCGCCAGTACAGGCGTCGTCGATGCAATGCGAAGTATAATTCGCGGGGCGTCGATAACGCCTTGAAGCCAGTGGGGTGGGGTAGTCATCGGCTACCCCAGCGCCAACTGGTCCCCGCACTACATATACAATTTTTTTACACCATCAGTAATGAGCTTGGTCGCAATAGACGCTCATAGCGCATGGCGGGCGTTACTGTGTGCCTCACCAACGGAATTGATCCATTTTCGCACCTTTTTTAAGGCGCCTCATTGACGTGCCGGCAAGGGTTTATGTACAGTAAAGAGGCATGGTGCCGGCGAAATCTGTACACAATCCAATGCGGCCGGTATACCCGATGCCGTGATCACCATTCCGGAGGAACAATATGTCCACTGATGCCCAATATACAGCCCTTGAGGCCAGTCTGCACGCGCGCGGCGTGTGCGCGAAGACCATCCAGGCGGCTGTCCGCGCCCTGCCGATTGAGACGCCGTCCTGGGGCTATGGCAATGGCGGCACGCGTTTTAAAGTCTTTCCCCATCCCGCCGCCGCGCGCACCGTCCAGGAAAAGATCGCCGATGCCGCACTGGTGCATCGCCTGACCGGCGCCTGTCCATCAGTGGCATTGCATATTCCCTGGGATCTGACGGATGATTGGGCCGGGCTAGCGAGCTATGCGAAAGCGCAGGGGGTCACCCTGGGCACCATCAACCCGAACCTCTTCCAGGATGAGGCGTATAAGCTGGGCAGCATCTGCCATCCGGACGCGGCAGTACGTAAACAGGCTACGGCGCATCTGCTTGAATGCATTGCGATCGCCGAAACACTGGGTGTCAACGCGGTGAGTCTGTGGCTGGCGGATGGGACCAATTATCCCGGGCAGGATGATATCCGCGGTCGCCGCCACCGGTTGCTCGATTGCTTGCGCGAAGCCTATGCCGCCATGCCTGCCGGGATGACGATGCTCATCGAATACAAGTTGTTCGAACCCGCTTTCTACCACACCGATCTGGCGGACTGGGGGGCCTCATATACCATCGCCACTACGCTCGGGCCACAGGCTACGGTGCTGGTGGACACCGGTCACCATGCGCCGGGCACGAACATCGAGTATATCGTGGCCTGGCTGCTGGATATGGCGAAGCTGGGCGGCTTCCATTTCAACTGCCGCAAATATGCTGATGACGATCTCATTGTTGCCAGCAGCCACCCCTTCGAGCTATTCCTGATCTTCCATGAATTGATCAACGGGGGCAAAGAGGGCCGCGCCGCCGAAGTCGCCTATATGCTCGATCAGAGCCACAATATCGAGAATAAGATCGAAGCGATGATCCTCTCGGTGATGAACGTGCAGACCGCATATGCCAAGGCGCTGTGCATCAATCGCGAGGCGTTGGCGGGTATGCAGCAGGCTGGTGATGTGATGGGTGCCCATCGACTGTTGCATGAGGCGTTTGAAACGGATGTCCGCCCGTTGCTCGCGGCGATGCGTGAGGATGCCGGCCTGCCGGCCGATCCCTTCCGCGCCTTCCGTGAGAGCGGCATCGCCGAGAAATTCGCGACAGAACGGTCGGGGCAACTCGTCTGATTTCAATATAGAACGGTTATATTGTTCGACGGCGGAAGGATTGCTCCTTCCGCCGTCGTATTTTGACGATTGAGTCGTGTGTCAACAGACACTGATCTATTTAATCCATTGTCAGGAGGGAACACCCCAATGCGAACAACGCCTATTGGCATTGCCATGTTAAACGATGAGCGCCCTCACGTTTTCAATGTCAATAACGAACAAAATATGGCCGTAGTGCGGGCCTGGACGGACGCGATTACAGCGCAGATCAAGAATGTCGATGGCTCGGTGCCTGAGATTATCATGGGATCGAAGACGATTTACAGTCCTCGAGTCGCCCGCGAAGTCGGCGAGGAATTGGTGCGAGCCGGCTGCCGCTCACTCATCATGTGCTACAACGTCTGGGATTACCCCTACCTGGCGTGGCCGCTGGTGAATACCGTGGGAAAAGACAAGCCGATTCTTTCGCTCTCGAATAATAATGGCAAATTCCCCGGCAATGTCGGTCTGCTGGCCTCAGACGGCGCATTACGCCAGGCTGGCCTGCGCACCCATCGCATCGTCGGCAACATCAATGATCAGGAAACACTGCACAAGGTGGCCGATTGGGTGCGTGCGGCACAGGCGATCACTAATATGCGTAATGAAGTCTACGGGATGTACGGCGGGCATTCCATGGGCATGGAAACCGGGTTTTTCCATCTGATGGAGACACAGAAGGCGTTCGGCACCACCGTATATCAGATTGATCAATACCTGCTGGTGCTCAAGGCCGAGCAAATTCCGCAGAGTGAAGTCGACAAAGCGCTGAAATGGTTCAAAGAACTGCTGGGCGATCGGATCCACTGGGATAACGATATGCTTACCGAAGAGACGCTGGGCCGGCAGATTCGCATCTACCTGGCGATGAAGGAACTGAATGAGGAGTACGATTTCAATCTGTGCGGATTGAAAGGGCAGCGCGAACTCACGGAAAATTATACGCTGGGCGATATCCCGGAAATGCTGATGAACGACCCCTATGACTGGAACGGACCGAAAGAGCCGATGGTCTGCGCCACCGAGGCGGACAGCAACGCGGCGCTCACCATGCAGTTGCTGAAATACATCACCGGCGGTCTGCCGGCGCTCTTCATGGATGTCCGTCTCTACCTGCCGGAAAAGGGGATCTGGGATTTCTGCAACTCCGGCAACCACGCGAGCTGGTATGCGGCGCGCAGCTTCAACCCGGCGGACAATTTCCGCACCATCAACCTGTGGCCCGCGCTGAAGTATTACTTTAAAGCCGGCGGCGCCTCTGTGGAATTCAACGCCAAAGGTGGGCTGATGACATTCGCTCGCCTGGGCTTTTACGATGCCAAACCCTTCATGTACATTTCGCTCGGTGATGTCCTGGATCTGCCGGAGGCGGAGCAGAAAGCGATCAATGCGCAGACAGACCCGACCTGGCCGCACGTGCATGCCAAGCTGCAGGGATCGTTCGAGGAGTTCGTGAATCTCTTCCCGGCTAACCACATTCAGGCCGCCCCCGGCGATCTGGTTCGTCCGCTGGTCACCGCCTGTGAGCTTACCGGCATTACCCCGGTGGTGGTTGGGGAAGCTGCTTCCCGGCGCATCGCTCCCATCTGGGAACGGGTCGAGTAGCCATCGCGCGTGTGCATCAAACGACAAATGGGGACGGGCCAGTTGGCCCGTCCCCATTTGACAAGTCTCGCGTTCGATTTACCCTTCCGGCGGCGGTGGTGCGGCCTGCGGCAATTGCCCAGGTTCCAATGCCTCAAGGATGCCGTGTGCAACGAGCTCTTTGATGATCTGGGCAGCTTGCGCGGCCTCGAGCTGACTCAAGCGGACCACTTCAGAAATATTACGCTGGCCATCAATCGCCTGCAGAACCTTCTTCACGTTTTGTGGCACGTAGCGTACTTTCGCCTCGGCACCGGGTTTGAATTTCAACACATAGGCTGCCTGCTGATCGGCCCCGAATCCGCTCTCGGTCTTGGTAATGGTGGCATCATCCGCCCGCTTGGCGCCTTCCATGAGCAGGCTTTCCATGCTCATGTGCACCGTCCGTTCCAATACCGGCAGAATCTGAATGCGCTGGTAGATGAACGACCCATCGTTCATCCCGACCAGGGAATAGATAGCATCTTCAGGAGAAGTGCTATGGAATCCTCGCGGCTCAACATGCCAGACGACGCCTTCTTTGAAGACAATCATCGCCCATTTCTTATCCTGCGTAATCTCAATGCGTCCCGTCTTTTTCGATTGGTGCATTAACTGCATCAGTTCGATAAACGAGATATCCCGTAATGAACCTTTCACAGACATCGTAATTCCCTCACTCCTTCCCTAGAATGAAAAATAAACGGGGAAGGAATCTGTTAGTATATTACCCGCTGGAACGTGCCGCACGCATGCGGGCGTAGGCCCGTTCCAGAATGCTGATAATCGCTTCACTGGTCACCTTGGCTTGCAGGCGTACCAGGGGGGCGCTGGCATTATAATCGAATACCGCCAGCATCAGGTGCGAATCGCCGACCAACGAGATATACACGTGGGCGCGCACTCCCTGATGGTAGATCGAGTTGAAGTTGTCTTCGCCGGCGAGTCGTGCCAGAGCTTCCGAAGAGGCAAACGCACCCACGGCGAGCGCACATAGGTTTTCGATGTTATACTTCGTCCAGTCACCTTGCTTGGCGAGCGTATAGCCATCGCGTCCCATCAGCAAGGCAAGACGGATCCCCGTATCTTCGACGAAGTGCGCCAGGCAGTGATCAAGGAGAGTAGCGTCTTCCTTATTTACGATCAGATCGTGCTGTGCCACAGGGTGTTCCTCGCTTAAAATGATCCGGATTCGAATTTATGCACCAGGTCGCGGATGACATATCGCGCCAGGGCATTGAGTGATTCGTATACACCGCGTCCTTCGGGAGCCACCGCTTCAATTGTGGGAACTCCACCGGGATTGAGCAGGTAGTCCAGGTACCACAACGGCGCGACATCCGGCAAATCGCGCTTATTGTACTGGAGTACGTAGGGAAGACCATCCAGTGTCATGTTATAGTTCGACAGGTTCTCCTGTAAATTCTCCAGGCTATCCAGGTTCTCCTGCATCAGATCCCATTGAGAATCGGCAACAAAGATAATACCGTCCGCACCCCGCAAGACCAACTTGCGCGTTGCATTGTAGAGCACCTGCCCAGGTACGGTGTATAACCCGAACTTCAGCTTGAAGTCGTTGATTGCCGCCATCTCGACAGGGAGAAAGTCGAAATAGAGCGTGCGTTCCCCCGGAGTCGCGAGCGAAACGAGTTCGCCGCATTTGTTCAGCCGGGATTGCTGATGGATATACTGCAGGTTGGTCGTTTTTCCACACAACCCTGGCCCGTAATACACCAGCTTACAATTGATTTCTTTTGTTGCGTAGTTGATTGATGCCATAATAGCTCGCAATAGCCTCTACAGTTTCAACTGATTCTCTTGCGGCACCTCGGGTAAACGCATCCAGGAGGGAGTGCGTTTCGTCAGCGAGAAGTATTCCTGGGCAACCTGTTTGACATAGTACTTGGGCGGGATCCGTATCCAGCGATCGCGAAAGTCAGCCTCAGGGTAGTCGGATTTGGTAAAAGCCCCGTCGTTCAAGCCTTTCGCGAACACTTGCGGCCAGGTGAGCCAGACCGTGCCTCGCGAGAGCTGCGATACGACATAGGACAACCGGACCCGGATCAGCGCATCAGGCTTGAGATACGGTGCAGCTTCCGGTACGGACTCCAGCACTAATTGTACCGAGATGTGCGCTAATCCAGTCACGTCGTCGCGTGGATAACTGGTCACGAAACTCGCCGGTGGTGACAGGTGAGTTTTATCGCTGCCTGGTCTCCCCGGGCTGGTGCGCAGTTGCAGATTTGAGGTGGGCGCTGGTCGCGATGAGAAATAGAATTGCTGTTGCTGCTTTGATGCCGTGCCACCTTTCGCGACTACTTGCGTAAAGCCGGAAATCAGCAAGCCGCGCAGCGGGATCAACAAGACCATACAGGCTGTCGCGAGGATCAGCACGTGGACGATCAAGTACTGCCCATGTGGCTGGAACAGGGTCATCATATCTTTGGAGCGCAAAAGCAACTCGATCAATATTGCCGCCACCGAACGTGCCAGCAAACCGGCAACCAGGCCAATAACCGTGGGGAGCACTTTACGCGACAGCAGCCAGGAAATGAGCAGAAACAGCACTACTTCCGCGCCGAAGAGGCCTAAATCAAGTTGTTGTGCCGTGTCCCCGAGGGGATTACCGAGAGTGGATAGCGGCACAGCAAGCAACGCTCCAAGGAGGACGATAGTTCCCAGGGCGAATATTTGCATCAACCCAAAACTGCTATCTTGGCGTTTTGCCTGGGGTGTTGTTGTCATTGTCTGTCAACCACTACTTTCACCGCTAGTTCGAATAACCAGAATGTCGAATGCCGGATTGTTTACTGCACGATACCGGCGAAATCTACGAATGCTTCCAGAATACGACCCCGGATGATCAGATCCTTCACCATCCGGCTAAACGAGACATTATTCCGAGAGAATCGTGAATAATGCGGGCTAGCCATGTGAAAAGGATTATGGGCTCATCCATTTATACCATATTTCCTGAATGCTTTCCATATAATCTGCCCTTTTTCCTACGAGAAACTCCTGAAAACTCTCCCCAAGTGGTCTGGTATCGACCAACAGGCATAGATCGCATGACGAATGGGTATCTTTTCCACCTGGCAAGAGGCATCAGCTATCTCACCCGCGCCATAAGTGCCTGGGTATCTTATCCGTGCGAACATCTCACCTGAGTGATGCATTATTCCGAGACGCATGAATAATGCGCGTTGACCAGCGGAGTTCATTATATGACCGATCGAAAACACATTACGCCGGCACCTGCCATCTGGGAGCGACTGCTCGCAGCCGCCACCTCGTTATTCGCAATTGTGATTGTCCCCCCCATCGCACTCCTGTTGGGCAGTGTCTCTTTCTTCATATTCCGCCGCCGAGCCCAATTTCCTGCTTACTTTGGGATTCTTCTCGCGATGTGGCAATGTGTGGTGATCCTCCTGGGCTTGCTGATCGGGCGCTCCCTGTCTGTGCTCGCTTTCCAGACACATACCGACCCGGGGCTGATCAAACAATATTTCTTGAATATGGCCCGTCTGGTGCTTGGGCAACCATACAATTCCACTTATCTTCATTGCTGGTCTGCTTTCAGCATGCCGGTACGATTGGGGTTGATTATGGTATTTACCGTATTCGTCCTGAATATCGCGGTCGGCATCTGGGGAACCATTGCCGCCGTGCGGGGGCGAACCATGCGACTGCCGGTGTTGAATCGGATCAGCGCATCGTTCCTCCCCCGTACAAACTAGGAATTATTCCGCGGGTGGTCGCATTCCTGAACAGGAATCACCTTTGCGCTACCCGAAGTGATGACTGTATGATCATTGGAATTGACCGGGACGCTGCTGTCTCGGAGTATATGTTTTGAGGTAATTGCATGTCTGTATATCAACCAAATGCTGTTCTCGGCAATTCGCGCTGCCTGGTTACGCTGGGCGTTGCCGGGGAGATTATGACCTTTTTCTACCCGCACATCGATTTTCCACAAAATCTGCAAGAGGGGATGCCGGCGGTCTATCTTGGTCCCCGTGGGCATGGCGTGTTGAGCTGGACGTTTGAAGAGCAGTGGCAAAAGCGGCAATACTACCTGCCACGGCGCAACATCCTCATCACCGAATTGCTCAACCTCACTGCCGGTCTGGAATTGCAGATCACCGATATGGTGCACCCCCGCCGCGACGTGTTCATCCGCCGCTTCCGGCTGAAAAACATCGGAACGCAGGACCGAGAAGGGGTCATCATGCAATACCTCTACCTGCGCCTGGGGGAGATGGCACGGAAAAATAGCGCGCGCCGCCTGGAAGATCAGCACGCGATTGTTCAATACTGGCGACACATCTGTTTTGCCATCGGCGGCGATAAACCGGATGCCACGCAGATCGGCAAAGCAGGCGGGCTGTCCTCTAACAGCGCGAAAAATGATATGCAGGACGGCTACCTGTCCAATCAGCGCGAAGAGCTGGGGGACGTCGATATGGCGTACGGATGGAATTACTGGCTGCGCCCGGGGGAGGAGTTTGAACGCCTCTTCCTCGTCTCGGCGGCTACCAGTGAGCCGTCCGCGTTGGCACAATTGCGGCAGACATACGAGCAGGGATTCCAGGGATTGTTTGAAGTGACCGACCACTGGTGGGATGCCTGGCTCTCTGCAGCCGCACAGGTGAACCTCGATCCCCAGATCACCGAAATCTACTACCGTTCCCTGCTGGCGACACGCCTGCTCTATGATGAACGCTACGGCTCGTTCCTTGCGGCACCGGAATTCGATCCGATGTTCGAACGTTGTGGCGGGTACGGTTTCGTGTGGCCGCGCGACGCCGCGGAGGTCGTGCTGGCGCTGGAAGAAGCCGGATTGCCGGAGATGGTGGAACGCTTTTTCGAGTGGGCGCGCGCGACCCAGCGGGCCGAAGGCTACTGGGAGCAGCGCTATTGGATCAGCGGGGAGCGCGGACCCGGATGGTGCAGTTTCCTCGATTCCATCCAGATCGACCAGACCGGCTCGCTCGTGTATGCACTGGGCACCCATGCCGACCGGCTGCCGGCGCATGAGCGCCCCGGTTTCATCGAGCGCTACTGGACCGTGGTCGAGAATGCAGTGAATTACCTGATGGCGGCGCTCGGGGAGAACGGGTTGCATACCCAGGCATTCGACTTATGGGAAAAATTCCGTGGCAGCTTTACATATTCGAATACCTCGATCTACGCGGCGCTGAACACTGCCGCGGCCTGGGCGCGCGAACGTGGGCAGGAGGAGCGGGCCGAGGGATGGCGGAAGGCGGCTGCGCGCATCAAATCCGTGCTGTTGACCGAGTGCTGGAATGGGCAATACTTCGCACGGGGCTTTAATGAGGGTGGCCAGATCGATTGGGGGGTGGATTCGTCCATCCTCGGCATTTTCGATCCCTTCGGTCTGCTCTCGCTCGATGTACCGGCAGAACGGGAGATGGTGGAGAGCATCGTGCGCGTGGTGCGTGAGCGCTTGACCAAACACTTGCCGGATGGCGAAGCGATCATGCGCCATGAAGGTGACGATTACGTGGATGGAAGTGCCGGCGGCGTCAACACCCTCTGGCTCGCCCGGATAATGCTGCAGCTTGCGCTCTACTATAAAGAGCGTGACGCCACAAAAGCGGCCGCATATCGCGAAGGTGCCGAACAGTACTTGCGCGTGGTGATCTCCCGCAGCACCACCACCGGCCTGTTGCCTGAACTGATCGGCAGCAACACCACCTCCCGCTGGGCCGCCCCGCATGGCTGGGCGATGGCCAGCTTTATCAAATGCGCGTTGCTACTGGATCAACTGGTGGGCGCATCCTGTGCCGTTGCCCCATAACGCACCGCGAATGCGGTCGCATGCCTTACCTGCCCACCGGACGCGTAGAGCCCCGGTGGGCAGGCGCATTTCTGCGATATTCCCGGTAAAAAAGGGGGCATTCTGCCAATATCGCTCATGGTTGCGCAACCGATGGCGGAGAGAAGTGTCAAATATACTACCCCGCCTAAGGAGCAATACCCGTGAAACGTATCAGCCTTCTCTGCCTGCTGGGCATCGCGGTGGCCGGCATCATTGCAGCGAGCCGACCACTCTTTGCAGCTCAACTGCAATTACTACTGCCTTTGGGACGCACCGCGTATCAGACGAACGAAACGATCGATATCTCTGTGGTGCGCAGTGATACACAAACGTTGCCAGCCGGCGAATTAACCATGACGGTGACCGGCGACACGTCCGGAAAACTAGCCTTCACTTTCCCGCTTGCTGCGGTCGCCGTTGTCAACGGGCAGGCGCGGACCACCGAGCATTTACACCTCAACGGCTGGCTGATGCGTCCGGATAAATACACCGTCGATCTGACGGCGAACGGAGGTGCCGCGCAGGCGAAGATCGAGCTGTACAGCCACATCCGCAAGAGCACCTTCGGGCTGGTGCATTGGGGGGGCGGCGCGAAGGATACCGAACAGTGGCGCCTGGGTGAAGATGGACTCGGTTTCAATCAATTCTGGGGGCAGGGGAATTACTCCGACTATACGATTCGCGCCGGCATGGACTACATGCGCTGCTGCACGATGTCCGGGGGGCATCAGATGGATTTGCGTTCCGAATGCGACTGGTCCGACCCCTATGTGCTCGGTGGCGGCATCGCCCGCGCCGTGAATGAAGCCTTCGCTTCGCGAACACGCCCGAACGTACTGGGCGTGCACTTTTACGATGAGCCCGGTCTGACCTGGTGGACGCCGAAGAAGACCGGACAGGAAGTGCCACATAATCTTCCTTCGCAAGATCGCTCCTATAAGAGCGCCTATGGGCAGGATTCCATCTTCTACGCGGATGTCAACGCGAAGAATCCTGCGGATGCCGAGCGCTGGGCCTATCTGGCGCGGTGGAAAGAATCATTCATGGAAGCCGCCTGGAAACACTCGCGCTTCGGGGTGGAGCAAGTGCGTCCGGATTACCTCTCAGCCACGCAGAGCGTTTATGGCTGGCTGGCCTTCTCCGATGGGTATTACTTCAACGTGGTGCGCAGCCTGCCGATGATCAGCGGGCATGGCGAGTATGACATGTGGGGCCCCGGGTATCTGCACACCTCGTTCGGATTCGCCATGGGGCGCATGCGTGACCTGAATAAGCCGTACTACTATATGCCCGGCTGGGATGCCATGCCGTCCGAGCGGATGCGCGCCGAACAGTACCTCTCCTTTATCCAGAATGTGCAAGGCATGATGGTACCGCCGCCGCATCCGATCCATAATCCCGCCGGCACCCCGAGCGCTGACGGTATCGTGGAATCGAACAAGACCATGGGGCGCCTTGGAACCATCTTCACCACCATGCCGGTCACCCGCCCGCCGGTCGCCGTACTCTATGCCATGTCGCAGAATATCTATCTGCAAGAGAATACCATCAAAGATCCGAATAAGGCCATTCGCGATTCGGCGAACTATCCCAGTGCGCAGACGGGTCGTCTGAACACGGTCTATGTGGCCACCACCATGATTCAGCAGCCGTTCTTCCCTATCGTAGAGGAAGATGTACTGGATGGCACATTGGCGGCGAATCACAAAGTATTGATCGTGGCCGCCACCGAATATCTCGACCCGCAGATCATCTCCGCGCTGGAAACCTTCATCGCCAACGGTGGAACCGTACTGCTGGGCGACGAAGCCAGGATACAGATTAAAGGTGCTAAGAAGATCGGCGCCCGTCTCGATGTCGGCATGAAGGAAGTCCCGACGAAGGACGGCAAAACTACCTCTATCATGGACCCGACCATGCTTGCTACCCTGAAACGGACGATCGCGCCGTTGGCGATGGCCCTGCAGGCACGCTTACAGGAAGCCGGCATCGCCCCAATCTTTACCTGCGATAATGACAGCATCGTTGCCGGACGCCAGGCGGCCGGCGATATCGAGTACCTGTTTGCCGTGAATGCCAAACCCGCAGTGCCGGAAAGCTACAATGCTATGGCGCCCACTACGGCAACGATCAGCCTGCCCGCGGATGGCCGGCCGATCTACGATGCTGTGCGCGGCAAGGCCGTGGTGGAATTACAGTCGGATGCGAAAAATAACCTGCTCACCGGTTCCTTCCGTTTCGGCGCCGGTGAGATGCGCGCCTTTGCGCGCACCACGCATCCGATCGGCGGTGTGCGTATCGCCACGCCGGTGCTCTTCAGGGATTTCACTGTGGCGCAGAATCCAATCCATGTAACCATCAAGGCCACATTGGTTGATCAGAGCAACAACGTGCTCTCCGGTTCCGCACCGCTGCGAATCCGCCTCATCGACCCGCTGGGAGGCGTGCGCTACGATCTGTTCCGCGCGACCGATCAGGGGACCTGCACGGTGATGCTGCCGCTGGCGGTGAATGATCCGTCGGGAAGCTGGAAGGTGGAGGTGCAGGATTTACTGGCCTATACCCAGGGAAGTGTAGCGTTCATCTATACGGCGCCCGCACAGTGCGGGGCGCTGGCCGGCGCCACCCGGCGTGCAGTGCTCTTCGGGAATGACCGTGAGAATATCTTCCGCTTCTTCCATGCGCACCAGGATGTGACGATTGTGAAGGGGAAGAGCGATTACAACACCGCTGCCGCCGACCGGATCGCCGAGAGCTTGCGGCCCTGGGGCATACGTTGCTCCATTGTAAATGCCGCCGATGTGAACAAAGCGAAGACGATACCCGCCGAGGCGCTGCCGACCTGGGCCGGTCTGGATGCCGGTCGCATCGATCCGAATAATTATGGGGTGGGGCAGGCGGGCTTTGCCGTGAACGGCCCGGTGATCCTGCTTGGCACGCCCGACGATAACCCGCTGATCGCCTTCGCCCAGCAGCATGGTTTTCTACCATATAAACCCGATGCTGCGACCTTCCCGGGCATCGGACGGGGATACCTGGCCTGGCAGCGCGATGCTGTTGGGTATGGACAGGAATCCATCACCTGCATCGCCTACGACGCCACCGGCCTGTCAGAAGCTGTTGGCACGCTCTATGAAGCGATGGCCGGCCTGGATCCGCTCATGCCGCTGACACCGCCGAAAACCGCATCCGTGCAAGTCGGCACCAAGGCTCTCGCCATGGTTCCCACAGCGAAGATCGCCTGGCAGGCAGTGTTGCCGGATCACGCAGTCGCCATGACCACGGCAAATAACCAGTGCGTGATCGGAACGCTGGATGGTTCGGTATCCATCCTGAACGCAGCCGGAAAAATCATTGCACAGCGCGCGGAGAAAGCGCCAAAGGAAGCCCCGACTCCCACGCTATCCGACGCCATCAAAAAGCAGCTTCCGTCCTATCGCATCGTGAAGAAGACTGCGGGCGGCAACGGGATGATGGCGGTTGGGTATTGGGGCGGTCTGCTCCAGTTCTACGCCGAAGATGGTACGCTGAAGGCCCAGCAGCAACTGCCGCAGGATATTTCGGGCCTGGCCTGGATGAATGATATCCTGGTGGTGGGGCTCGGCGATGGGCGCGTGCTCGGCCTGACCGTAAAATAAGTACAAAGCTGGGAGCGCCGGCACTCTGCCGGCGCTCCCGTTATCACCATAAGGAATCCCCAATGCCGGAACTCCACGAGCATCAAGTTGAAATCAACCGCGTCACCTTGAGCAGGCAGCAGATACAGCGTAATTACGATAGACGTATCGGCTGGTATGAATTTTTCATCGATCCACTACTGGAGCGCTGCCGCGAACTGGGGGTGCATGTCCTCAACGTACAAAAGGATGAGACAGTGCTGGAGATCGGGTTCGGCACCGGGTATGCGCTGGTGCCGATTGGCGCGAAAGTCGGTCCCAAAGGCCTGGTGTATGGAATCGATAATTCGCGCGTGATGACGACCATCGCACAGCAGCGGGTCGATCAGGCAGGACTTTCAACACGGACCTTCATTCAGCAGTGGGATGCCATCCGGCTCCCCTTCGAAAACAAGTTCTTCAGCAGTATCTTCATTTCGTTCACGCTGGAGCTCTTTGATACGCCGGAAATCCCGCTGGTGTTGAAGGAATGCAAGCGGGTGCTGGGGTATGGCGGGCGTATCTGCGTGGTCGCATTGGCGAAATGCGACCATCGCCTGACCCGCTGGTATGAACGGCTGCACCAACGGTATCCACGCTTCCTCGCCTGCCGTCCCATCTATACCGATCAAGTACTGGCGGACGCCGGCTTCTCGGTCTCCAGCATGATGGTCTCCTCGGTGGGGGGAATGCCGGTGGATATCGTGCTGGCGAAGACAGAATAGGAATTATCTTTTCACCGCCGAGACGCTGAGACGCTGAGGTAGCGCTGAAAGGTGTGGGGGTGTGTGCGTGCCGGAATTCGGTCGGCTTGTCCTCTTTCTGGAGGCTTGGGAGAGAGGGATACCCTTATAAGCTATCCCTCGTTTATCAAGCCCGCCAAAGGCTCCCACACTCCCAAACCCCCATACTCCCACACTAATATCTCTCCGCTCGCTTTCCTCACTTGACAACGATTACTGGATAGTGCTACGCTTTTTGTGTTCGTGTTACGGGAGGGGCCATGCCTGCACTTGAACGGTTCGGAGTCTCGATGGAGGATGAGTTGTTGGCGCGGTTTGATGCGTTGATCGAGCGGCGGGGGTATAACTCGCGCTCGGAAGCCATCCGCGATCTCGTGCGCCAGGAACTGGTGAAAGAGGAGTGGGCCGATCCCAACACTGAGGTGATTGGCACGCTGACTATCGTCTACGAGCATCATGAGCATGAACTGGCGAATGTGCTGGCCGAGTTGCAGCACCAGTACCACGATTCCATCACCTGTAGCACGCACATTCATCTGGATGCGCATAATTGCCTGGAGGTGATCGTGGTGCGCGGGCGCAGCAGCCGGGTGAAGTATATCGCCAACACGCTGATCAGTACGCGCGGCGTGAAGCATGGACAACTGGTGTCCACGACTACCGGCCGTGCCGTCAGTTGAGCGGGCAGCGAAAGAATAGTCACGCATGCATATCCCCGATGGTTATTTGAGTCCGCAAACCTTTCTCCCGGCATACGCACTGATGGCGGCGCTCTGGGCGTGGGGTTCAAAACGCCTCAAACGCACCCTCCGCCAGCGCCAGGTGCCGTTGCTCGCCTTGAGCGCGGCGTTCTGCTTCGTCATCATGATGTTCAACGTACCCATTCCCGGAACAAAGGAGTCAGGTCACGCGGTAGGGGCGGTGCTGGTTGCCATCCTGCTCGGTCCCTGGGCCGCCATGATCGCGGTGTCGCTGGCCGTGGTGGCGCAGGCGTTTTTGTTTCAGGACGGCGGCGTGACCTGCATCGGGGCCAACTGCCTGAACATGGCGGTCATCATGCCATTCATCGGCTGGGGGGTCTATCGTCTTATCGCCGGTAAAGCCCCGGTCTCGTCTCCGCGCCACTGGATCGGCGGCGCCATCGGGGGATATATCGGCTTGCTGGCCGCCGCGTTGTCGACTGCCGTCATGTTTGGCATCCAACCGCTCATCGGGCATGATGCGCATGGTTCACAATACTGCCCATTCGGATTAAGCACCGCTGTGCCAGTGATGGCGATCAGCCACTTGTTTGTCGGCCTTGTGGAAGCGGTGGTGACCGGGCTGGTGGTCAATATGCTGCAGCACTCCGCCCCGGCGTTGCTGCCCGTGGCCGGCACGGTCTCCGAGACGCCGGCGCGTGGCCGCCTGCGACCCCTGGCGATCGGATTAGGTGTGCTGATCATCCTCACCCCGCTGGGGCTCTACCTCCCCGCCCGCTTCGGCGCCGGCACGGCATGGGGCGAATGGAGTTCGGGTGAGATCCGTAAAATGACGGGATTCGTGTCGCCGCATTTCACGAAGCTGGAGAAGTTATGGAAAGCGCCGGTGCCGGATTACACGCTTCCAGGACACGAATCCGCTCCGATACGCACCGCCAGCCTCTTCTACCTGTTCTCCGCACTGCTGGGCGCGCTGGTGCTGGTGCTCCTCGTCCTGGCGCTGCGCCGATGGCTTGCCCGAAAGGAACCGGATGACTGTCCTCCCGCCGTGGATGTCCCCGCGCACCACGCCTGATGATTGGCAGCGCGTGCCGTATGGCCCCGAAGTCGCCGCAACGCCGCAGAAGCGCAATCTGGTGCGGCGCGCCCTCGGCAGCATCACCGGCCTGCTGGGCGCACTGGCGGAACTGGATTCCACGGCGCATCCGGGCCTGTTGCATAGCGTCGATGCGCGGGCGAAAACGCTGGGCTTTGTCGGTCTGATCGTCGTGATGACCTGTGTGCATCATCTGCCGACGCTGGCGCTGGGCATCGGGCTGGCGGTGGCGCTGGCCTTTGCGGCACACATTCCGCTCCGCCGCCTCCTCGGCGCCTGGTTGCTGGTACCATTCATATCGCTGCTGCTGACGTTGCCTGTCATGCTGAACATCATCACCCCCGGCCATTCCCTCTGGGTACTCTGGCCTGCGGGGGCGCATCTCGGCCCCTGGCGCTCGCCCGGCATACTGGCGGTGACGGATGCGGGGGTGCTGGTGACCGTGCGCTTCCTGCTGCGTATCACGGCCTGCGCCATACTCATCCTGCTGCTCACCGCCACCACGCGCCCCGTGCGCCTGTTCCGCAGCCTGCGCCTGCTCGGGATGCCACAAATCTTCGTCATGCTATTGACGATGATGGAACGCTACCTCGGCGTCATCGCGCGCGCCGGTGAGGAGATTCACCTCGCTAAGCTTAGCCGCTCCATCGTCCCGGGGTCGGTGCGCATGGAGCAAGCCTGGGTCGCCGCCGGCATGGGATCGCTCTTCCGCCGCACCCATGCGCTGGGGGAGGATGTCTACCACGCGATGCTCTCGCGCGGGTATACCGGGGAAGTACACCTCCTCGACGACCCCCACTGGCAGGTCTCCGACTGGCTCTTTCTCGCGGCGATGCTGATATTGGGGGTACTTTTTGTGCTGATGGGGTAGGTAGTATTGTGGATGAGCCATTGCCCGTCCGCAGGGTGATGCCCATTCCGGAAAGGTGTGCGAGATGATACAGCATAAGCACTCTGCATCCCCATACTCTGCTCGTACATTCTGGCTCATCATTTTTATCCTGCTGGCCCTGGCGGCATTGGGCTTGCTACTCTCACTCAGTCAGGGTAAGATGGGGGAGCCGTACCGATCAATTTATCACCGGGTCAGTACGCATCTCAATATGCCGAGTAATAACCACGCTGACCTTTCGAATATAGCACATGAATCCTGAATCGATAACCAAATGACTGATCTCTTTTCCATCGAACATATACACTTTGCCTATCCGGGCCATACGCCCAGCCTGGTGGATGTCTCGTTTCGCGTGGCCACCGGGGAACGGGTGGCATTGCTGGGGGCCAATGGCAGTGGGAAATCGACGCTGCTGCATCTGCTGGATGGCCTCTATTTCCCAAGTACAGGCCGCATCCTGGCGATGGGGCAGGAGTTGACGGAGGAGGCAGTCGAGCGGCCGCCCTTCGCGCCGCGCTTCCGCAAGGAAGTCGGCTTTCTCTTCCAGAACTCTGATGCCATGCTCTTCAGCGCCACGGTGGAGGAAGAGCTGGCTTTCGCGCCGTTGCAGTTGCGCTGGCCGAAAGAGGAGATCCGTCGGCGCATTGCGGACACGCTGAACCTGCTGGAGATCGCCCACCTGCGCGACCGCGCGCCGCAGACATTGAGCTCCGGCCAGCAGAAGCGCGTGGCACTGGCGGCGTTGCTGGTCGTCAGCCCTTCGGTGCTGCTGCTCGATGAGCCCACCGCGGGGTTAGACCCGCGCAGCCAGACGACACTGCTGGAGATCCTCGATGAGTTGCACCACGCCGGCATGACGCTCATCACTGCCACACACGACCTCACCCTGGTACCACACCTGGCCGACCGCGTGCTGGTGCTGGGCGAAGACCACCGCCTGGTCGCCGACGCCCCCACGGAGTCCGTCCTCGCCGACCTGGACCTGCTCCTCTCCGTCAACCTCATCCACGCCCACACCCACCGCCACGGCGACCTCACGCACAGCCACCCCCACCAGCACATCGTGGCGCATGAGCATGGGCATGAGCATACAGCAGATACTGCGTCCCCACACCTGAAACTATAAACATGGTCCGACTTTTTATGATGGGCCTTCCCATTGTAGTATTGCACAGGGATGAATCGGATTAAAAGGATAGGCAGGATGGATCAGGACATTGACACAGTATATCCTTGATCTGCTGTATTGCCCTGATTTCCTACTCACTCTCCTTATCCTGTTATCCTGTTTATCCTTTCCATCCCGTGTATCCCAGTGAAATACTCACATGCATATGCCAACTAATGTTGCTCCGGCGCCATCCCAGGGTAGCTTGGCGGCGCTGACTCTCCCGGCTCATTTATCTTGCTCGTGGGGAATAGCAGGTGCTTATAGCGCTGGTAGAGATACGAGGCGGCGAACAGGATGAGCGCGAGGCCGAGGAAGGAGAAGACGCGGTAGAGCATCTCCAGCGAGGCGAGGTCATAGAAGAAGATCTTCACCACCGCCAGCGCGAAGAGGATGATCGCCACCAGGCGGAGCGCGGTGATGCGACGGACGAAACCGTACCCCATCAACAGGATGCCGTATACGAGCCAGGCAATCGAGATGGCGGCTTGCCGGAAGCTGAGCAGATTATAAGTTGGCGAATCATCCACTACAGCCTTACTGAGCAGGCGCGCGAAGTGGTCCCAGATCTCTGCCGTGATGACTTCGAAGAGCATGATACTGGTGACGATCTGGAGGATGACCGGCAGAGAACGCAGCCACGGGTACTCCTGCTCCTGGCCTTTTACCAGTTGCTCCAGGATCAAGACGGCGATGATCACCATCAGGAACATCAGCGCGCGATAATTGAACAACAGGGTGAAATTTTCCACCGGTAGATAAGAGATTCCGTTCGCACAGGCAACTACTATAGCCAGCGCTGCTGCGCAGATGCCGCAGTAGAACAATACCGGGGCCTGCTTGCGGAAACTATACCAGACCAGCGGCAATGCAAAAAGCGCCCAGCCGATGATCAGCGTGAAAATACGTGCGAGTTCCATGCTGATTGGCAGATGCATGCGCGGATCAATTGCCAGGTGGCCGAAGAAATCATAGATCTCGGCGGTGATCAGCTCGAAGATGAGCGTGGCGGCGAAGAATTGCACCCATGCCGGCACTTTGGCAATCCAGTCGTACTCGCGCTCATGCGCCTTCAGCAATCGCCCTAGCACCAGTGTAGAGGCGATGACGAGCAGGAAGGCGACTGCACGATAATTGAAGAGCAGCGTGAAGTCCGACAGCGGCAGGAAGGCAGATCCGCCGAGACCGAGCACCACGACGGCTAGCACGGCAGCGAGCAGGCCGAGATGCAGGATCACCGGCATCTTCGTGCGCAGGCTGTAGATGACGGCCCCAACGGCGTAGAGCATCCAGCAGATGGTCAGGGTGAGGATACGCGCAAGATCCGGACTGATATGCAGGTTCACTGCTGGTGTGAGCGTGGCCAGATGCGTGAAGGTATCGAGCACTTCCACGGTCACCAGTTCGAACAACAGCACAGCATTCACAAATTGGACCAGGGATGGTATGCCGGTCAGCCAGGTAAATCGCTCCTCTTGCCCGCGCAGGATTCGTCCCATCACTACCGTGGCGGCGATGCCGATCAGGAACGCGGCCGCACGGATGTTGAACACCGGCAGGAATGCCGCAGTCGGGGTGTAGACCGCACCACTGAATGCCAACCAGACGACGCCCAGCAGCATGGCGCTGATCCCACTGATGAGTAGCGCCGGAGATTGCTTGCGCACGCCGTACCGCAATAACGTGAGGGCATAAAGCGCCCAACCAAGCCCCAATATGAGCATGCTCAAATAATTCACGCCGATATACTGGTTGAGCGACGGACATGCCCCACTCAGCCATTTTGCGGCATCGATGACCTCTAACGTGATCAATTCGAACCCAATGATGGCGAAGCGCGCGTGCAGGAACTGCCGGAGGCCGGGCAGCCAGGGATAGGTGTCAGCATTCTCCACCCATTGCGCTTGCAGCGCCAGGCTGACCATCACCAGGCCCAGGATGATGCCGCGGGTGACAATCAACTGCTGCAGGTTCGGATTCGCCTCCCATCCCACCGCAGCAATGCCGACCAGCAGCATGCCGAACGCTGAAGAGAGCAACCCGCAAATCAGTATCGGCAGGCGTCGTCCCCGCAAGCCGAAACCCACCAGGGGCATGGAATAGAGCACCCAGCAGAAGGCAATCGTCATAAAGCGCAGGCTGGCGGTCCAACCGGTACCGGGTGCACTCGTCTGCGTGGCCATGGCGAGCCGGATGGCATCGTTCACTTCGATGGTGAGTAACGCGAATAACAGTGTGCACCAGGCGTAGGTGAGCGTGGTGCGAATCTCTTCCGCCTCTTCCTGATATCGCCGGAACAGCAGCGCTGCCGCTGCCAGTGTGGCAACCAGCGTGCCATACGCCAGCACGCGCGGATTGAAGCACGGCACGAATTCCCTGATCGGCTCCCAGGCGAAGGCGTTCTCGACAAACATCAGCTTGCAAAACGCAACGCCGCATAAGGTGAGTGCGGTGATCCAGATATACCGGCGCTTGCAATAGAGCCCACACCAGATCAGCATGAGCGCTTCCAGCGCCCAGAGCGTCACCACGGTGAATCCGGTAAATTGCACGAGGGTCGCCAGGGCAAGCAGCACGATGGCCGTCACCGTAATGCGTGGGATGGCAATATTCACCGTGCATTGACGCACTTCGCAGAGCATCGCACTGCCGAAATAGGCACAGGCGATGCCCAGCGTGACGAGTCCCATCACGTCATGGTGATCCCTGTTCAGCGTCAGGTTCATGAAACTGTAGTTCACTGCGCTGTTCAATATCGCCAGCAACCAGCGTAACTCGGAGAAGCTCTCAACCCGCTGCAGGCCACGGCTGATATCCGCAGAGTGGGAGATGGCCCAGATGAGCGTAAGGAAGATCGCCGAAAGCAGCGGATAGTGTTGAGGTTCGGGCGCACCTGGAACGATAAATAAGCTGATGTAGATCAAATACGTTGCACAGAGCGTGATCGGTTCCAACACGACCCATTTATCGCGTTTGATGCCGATGGCGACCATGCCCGCGTTCACCATCACCAGGTAAGTATACAGTCCCAGCGGAGACGACTGGTGATGATGCAGGAGGAACGGCGTGAGGAAAGCCCCCAGCCACCCGAGCAATGCGATGGGCAGCGAGTCATACAACAGCGCCTGTTGGAAGGCCAGCACGGCGGCGCCGGTCATCAGTACGAAGGCTACCGGAAAGGGGACGATCGCCGTGGCTTCTTTCGCGCCGATCAGCGCAGGCACATATGCCGCGTATCCGGAGAGATAACAGACTGCAATTCCCGCGCCAATGAGACCCTGTGCAAATCCCGGCAATCCTTGACGATGAAAGCGCCGCCCGAGCACCAGCAGTGAGAAACTCACCGAATAACTGATCAGCAGGCGGATCGGCAGGCTGATCCAATTCCGATCGATGGCGACTTTTAGGAACAGACCGACCGTGATGATGAGTGCGATGGCCGCCAGGTAGTTGAAGAGCTTCCCGCCGATGAGCATCTCCCACTCCTCACGCGTCCGGCTATGCTGCTTGGGGGTGATAATAACTGACGGGTGTGGTGCTACCGGTGCAGATGGTGCCGGTTCAGGTGATGGTGGCGTTTTGCGATTGAGCAATTCACTCGGTAGCGGTTGTGACACCGGTTTCGGTTGCTCCTGTGCAGGCTGCTGCCGCGGTGGAGATATGACGGTCGGCGTCGAATTGGCTGGTAGCGGCGGGCGCTCCGTGCGGGGTGCCACCGGCGGAGCCGGGCGTGGTTCAGTAGTATATGGTGGTGTTGCCGGTTCAGTTTTTGCCGATGGCTGCGGGGGCACAGAGGCTGGTGATGGTGTTCTCCGAGTCGTAGCTTGCCATTCCTGTTTGAAGTAGTACACCTTATCCTGCAGTTCCTCAACCTTGCGCTCCAGCGCCTTGACTTTCGCCAGGCTGATGACCGAGATGAGGATCGGTGTGCCGAACACCAGGATCGCCAGTATGAGAACCGCTTCCATCGTAAATCCCTCCAGTTAATATCCGATACGATGAATGACACAGGAGGAGAACTATTCCAGACGAGAAGAACGAAATATTTTGACCGGTGGCCGATGTGAGTAAGCGGATGACCGGCAGCAGTACCAGATGCAGGTATCCCGTACTGCTTACCCAGCACTCGCTCCGGGTAAGAACCTGGATAGAGCCAAGGATGTGTGATTTGTTGTATAATAGGCTAATCAATCCATGTGTATTTAATATCTCATCCGACGGTGTATAGTCGGATGAGACGAAAAGAGACGTTTGATGAAACAGCCCGGTCAGCCCTTTCGAATTCAGCATAAATTGGTCACTCTGCAGGATGTCGCGCAACGCTGTGGTTTCACAAAGTCGACCGTTTCGCGCGCCTTACTCAACGATCCCCGTGTGAAACCGACGACCCGCAGCCATATTCTGGCGATCGCTGAGGAGATGGGATACAATCCGAGCCAGAATGCCGCTGCGCGCCGCCTGGTATTGCGCGGACGAGGCATGGATATTCTCAACCATAATGTCGCCCTGTGTATCCGTTCAGATATGTATACCGTGAATTACTACATGCTGGTGTTCAAAGGTATCGTGGATGAACTGGCGCATACGGATTTCACCCTGCTTATGCTGCTTGCACCACCCAATGAACAGGATGCCGTGCGTGCGCTCCCCCCGACATTTGAGCGCGGGGACATCGATGGCATTATCACCTGTGCCGGCATCAACATTCCCGGCGCATTAGATTTGTTCCGCCGCCATCCGTTGCTCAAGAATTGCCCCGTGGTGGGCACGGTGACGAAAGATGTCGGTAGTACTTCGGTGGTGCTGGGCGATGAAGCGCAAGGGGCGTATCTCTCTGCGAAACATCTGCTGGAGTTGGGGCATCGCGAGATTATTCATTATCAAGGGCATGCCGGCCAGGAGAATTATCAAAAGCGATTAGCCGGAGTCCGAAGAGCCTTCAGTGAATATGGTCTCGACGCGGAAACACATATCCATTCTATGCCGTTCCCGCAAGTCTGGATCGAACCGCACGGACTTGGCAATGGTAAAACGGGCGCCGGGGAGCTTTCCGATGATGCCATGCAGTTCAGCGCCAGGCTATTGGCGACCTTACGCGATCATCCGCGCATCACGGCCATCCTGCCGCTCAACGACGCGAACGCGATCCGCATCTGGCGCGTCCTGCAGGACGAAGGATATCGCGTGCCGGACGATATCAGCATCATCGGATTCGACGATACCGATCCGATGATGGACCTGCAAGGGCAGAACCTGCTGACCTCGGTACGCTTACCGCTGGAAGAAATCGGTCGCGAAGCCGTGCGCCTGCTGATGCGGCAGATCGAGATGCACCAGTTGGACCCCGTTGAAGTCGTGTTGCCGGTGGAGTTGATGCTCAGGCAATCCACCGCCCCGGCTCACCCACGAGCGTAAAAAGTGTGGGTGTGTGGGAGTATGTGAGTGTGGGAGTATCTGTAAATGAACAGGATTTACTGTTTTGTCAGCATGGCAAACTGTGTGAATTTTTATCAATCCTGTTATCGGTGATCGATCCTGCTTTCTCACATGGTACCTGGCCGATACTCCCACACAATCTTTACTTCCCGGCGCCTTTGACCGCTGCCGGTGCTTCGAGCCACGCAACCGTCTGTTCGATGACGGCAGCCGTCCATTTGGCGGTATAGAAGTTGTGCGGAGCGCCGGAGATGGTTTGGAGATCCACCGGGACCTGGTGTTTACGGCACCATTGTTCGAAGAAGGCTCGGGAACCGGCGGCTTCCGGGTCACGCGTGCCGTAGAGCAGGTGCAGTTGCCCGCGGTAGCCTTCCAGGTCGGCGAGGATGTCGCGTTTTGACGTCTTCCGCTGTTTCTCTCCCTCATCGCCTTCCTTGTCTTTCACCAGCACATTCACCGCACCTTTGACATTCGCTTCCCCGCGCAGCAGTTTGCGCCAGCTTTCCAGGCGAAAGACTTTGCGCAGCATCTGCTGGAATAACATGGCGCGCGGCGTCCCTTGGCGCGTCGCCTGCGCTTTGTGTTCCATGAACGGGAGCAGCGACCAGCAGACGACATGATCAACACGGTCGCACAGCGATGCGGTGCCGAGTGCCACATTGCCGCCTGAGCATAACCCGATGAGCGACAGGCGTTGCACGCCGTGCTTCTCCTGCAGCCAGTCGGCCACCGCGAGGGCGTCGTCGATCATGCCATCGAGTGTCGCGGCATCAGGGTCGCCGGAAGAATCACCGCGGCCGCGGAAATCCAGCCGTGCAGTGGTGTACCCGTGCTGCGACAGTGCGGCCGCGGTCTGCCAGAGGATGCGCTGGGGACCGAACCGCGTGCCACCCCAACCGGGCAGCAGGATGATGCCATGCGGGCCGCCGACATGTATGTCGGCCACGAGGTAATCGTCACCGCGCGAGATGAGTACCGGCTGCTCGTTCATGACAGCACCTCCTCGGTGAGCGCGGTGGTCAGCGCGGCATAGGCGCCGGGGGTGTGGGGATTCCAGAATGGTTCGGCGATCACGCAGCGCGCGCGCACCTGATCCGCGCCCCATTGCGACACCAGCCGCTCATATTCCGTCAGCAACTTCTCACTGAAAGAGCACTGCAGCAGGCGGGTGTCCGGGGTGGGGGGCGTCGAGGGAAGGCGGAGGCTCTCCAGCGAGGCGTACAGCTCCGGCGAGAGCTCCATTCCTTCGACTTCGTATTTGCCCACCTCCACCGGCTCTTCGCCGGTCATCTTCTCCTGCACCATGCGACGGGTGTGCAGTTGCCCCAGGTATCCGCGGCCTGACAGCACCGGTTGCCAGAGGATGAGGCGGGCGGCGGGCAGGCCATCTGCCACCGCTTGTGCCGCAAGCAGTGCGCCCGCCCGGCAGGCGAGAATCACCGGCGGCACTTCCGCCCGTTCGCGCAGCCAGCGTACCGCGGTATGCAGATCGCACATCCAGCGATCCAGGTTGATCTCCATTGGCGTACCTGCACTATTGCCGGTCGCATACAGGTCCGGCAGCAGCACGGCGATGCCGGCACCGGCCAGCGCACGTGCGCAGGTGATCAGCGCGCGGTGGGCACACCGCTTTTCCTCGAACAGCGGTGAGACGATCAGCGCACTCGCACGGGGCTCCCCCACTGCGGGGCAATAGATGCCGTGAAGCGGGGGATCACCAAACAGCACAGGTTCTATGGATGAGATCGGCATAATTACACTTCATGGGAAGAACAGATTCGTGATTCAACAACAGATTAGACAAACAATGCGGGGAATTTGTTGCTGTGCGGAGGTTACCTTTGCGCGACCTGTTGCGAATTACGCACTTCTACCGTACAGATATCGCGTGACACCAGCCGGTGATCATCCGACCATGCGGTGACTTCGAGTTGATGCATGCCATCCTTCTCCTTGGTGCTGTCCCAGTCGTATTGCAATGGCCAGACATTGCCCATGGCGCGCAGGCTGCCGTTGATACGCAATGTTGTCCAGTTCACCTCATGGCCTTTGCTGACTTCGATCATAACCGGCACCATCCCGCGCACCGGCTGGGATTTGTCGAGTTGCGTGATACGGACGATGCCGTTCGGCGCGATCACTGGTGTAGTCGGCGTGCTATTCAACGGCACCGCATTCATCGGGATGCTGTTCATCGGCGATGGGATCGATGATAGGGCGAGGGGTGGGGTGGTGGTTAGCAGGTTAGCGAGTAACGGCACCTGGGTGGGCACCAATTCACGCGCAAATTGTTCATAGCGCTTTCGCGAACTGTAGACCACCAGCAGATTCGACAACCCACGGCCAGGGCGGGTCACGGTATGCCCATCGGCATAGAGGGCGGAGGAGTTGCCGCCGTCGAGCGACATGGCATCTACGGCGCCGAGGTGGAGGCAGACATACGCCAGATTCCGCAGCGAAATATTTTCATGGATGGTCAGGAAGATCAAAATGCCGTCGCTGCGCCAGGCGATGGCGCTGCGCGATGCCGAACCGAGTACATGGGGGTCGCGAAAGCCTTCCGCCCGCGCATTCACCGTCACCTGTCCATCGGTGAGCAACCGCGGCCCGGCGCAGAGCACCGAGCGGAAGCCCGTCCAATTCGGTTTTTGCTGGTGCGGCCCGGGGCGCATCACGACACGGTTGCCCGGCGTAATGCACATCGCCGTGCCGACCACGCCGGTATAGAGCCAGTTGCCTTCGACAGCGATATCGCCGACGGGCATGCAGGAGTGCGGACAAAAATAGGTGCCGTTAATCGCAGCATCCGGCTGCAGGCGGTAGAGGAAACTGCTCCAACCCTCCAGCCTGTTCGGAAAGCCTTCCGCCAGCGCCGGGGCCACCACCACATCGGGGTCATTCATGTTGATGGTGACATACTTCACGGTGAAGCCGTTGATCTTTTTATATTCGAGGAGTACGCTCTCGGTTGTCGCAAAAGTTGCACCGGCTGCCAATATGCCGGCCAACAGGCAGAGCGACATCCGCACCGCCAGGATCCTCTTCAATTGTAAGTCAAAGAAATGCCGACTCACGCTTAGCAATCCATATTCCGTATGTCGAATCAACGCTGCACATTCCGGTCACATCACCAGAATATATATTCCGCATGCGGTGACGGCTTGTGGCTGAATTGGGTGGGGGTACGCCGGTTTTACTGTTACCATGCAAGTGGTCATCGCCGGGATGAAACTGCCGCATTGTAGCATATATACGCTCAGATGAGTAGAGTTAATCACCGCAGCGGGTGATTTTCTCCACCAGCTTCGTTATGCTGTGCTGCATTCAGGCGCTGAATGCGCCGGGAGGGAGTCCATGTATACTTTTGATGCAAAACGATCCTGGTGTCTGACACTGGCTCATCGGTAACAGAACAAGGCGCGCTACAATGCCATGCAGTGGCTGTATCGGGAAGCGTTACACCACATACTCGAATAGTGCCGGACAGGAACCCGGGAGCGGCTGCGGCACGGTAAGGGTCGGAGGGTAACCGCATGCGAGATATCTCAGCAAAATTTCCCTCACTCCGCACGGCTGTTGCGCGCGCTGAGTTGGTCGCCGCGGCTGATACCATCCTGCGCATCCGCGCGCAGATGGTCCCCAAAGGGGATCCCCTTCCGGTGGCGCGCGTCGCCGGTGTGCAGGCAGCTAAAATGACGAGTCAGCTCGTGCCGTATTGCCACCCGGTACCCCTGTCATTTGTGGGGATTGAGTTTTCGCTGCAGGAACACTCGATTACCCTTACCGCCACTGCCCGCGCAATTTATGCCACCGGCGTGGAGATGGAAGCGCTCACCGCAGCCTCCATCGCCGCCTTAACGCTGTACGACATGCTCAAGCCAATCGATGACCAGCTCGTCATCCGCAATGTTCAACTCGTCGAGAAGCATGGCGGACAATCCGATTACCCGGCAGTAGTAACGCATCATCCCCGTGCCGGAGTGGTGGTGGTCTCCGATTCCGTTTCGGCGGGCAAACACGAAGATCGCTCCGGCGCGGCTATTGCGGAACGGCTCCGGGAGGCGGGGGTGGATGTCGTTGAGTGCCCCTGCATCCCGGACGAAGTCGACGCAATCCGTGAAACGGTGCTCCGCCTGGCGGATGAGCGCCATGTCGATATCATCATCACCACCGGGGGAACGGGGTGCGGCCCACGCGATGTAACTCCCGAAGCGGTTGCGCCCCTGCTGGACCGGGAACTTCCCGGCATCAGTGAAGCAGTGCGTGCCTACGGCATTGAGCGAACCCCGAATGCTATGCTCTCCCGGGAAACGGCCGGGGTGCATGGACGTACGCTTATTGTGACGTTACCTGGCTCGCTGCGCGCAGTGAACGAGTCACTCGACCTGTTGATGCCGGCGCTCTTCCATGTCCTGTCAACCCTGCAGACCAGCGAATGGCATCCCACATCGCCCCCTACCAGTCCACAGGGGGAGACATGATTTCTTACCAGGAAGCGCTGACCGGTGTGTTGGCGCATGCACAATCGCTGGGTTGCGAACGCGTAGCTCTCTCCCGCCTGCATGGGCGCGTGCTGGCGATGCCGGTATACGCGAAGGCGGATTCACCGGCATTTGATAATGCCATGTTCGATGGTTATGGTCTGCGCGTGGATGATGTCTCCCGGGCCGAGCCAACCAGTCCGGTGTCATTGCGCCTGCAGGGTACCTGCCATGCCGGTGATTGCGCACCGGTGGCACCTGGACCGGGTGAAGCTGTCAGGATACTGACCGGTGCCCCCATCCCGCCGATGGTAGAGGCGGTGATCAAGCAGGAAGAGTGCCTCGCGAGCGACGGGATGGTTTGGATCTGTCGTCCTGTTGCGCCAGGCGAAAGCATCCGTCGCCGGGGGGGCGAGTATCGGCAGGGAGCGGCACTGTTGGCGCCGGGTACCCGCTTGACGCCGTCGTGCATCGGCACGCTGGCGGCAGCAGGGCATGCGTCGGCACCGGTATTCCGGATGCCGCGTGTCGGCCTCATGGTGACCGGCAGTGAACTGGTGGCTCCGGGACGACGGCGCCAGGGCGGGCTGGTCTACGATGCCGGTTCGAGCAGTCTGCGAGCGGCATTCAGTGCGCTCGGTATTCGGGTCGATCATGCCGTGGTACCTGACGACTGGGAGATGCTGCAGGAGCGTTTTTCCGGCTTTCTGGCTACGTGTGATGTGATCATCACTGTGGGCGGCGCCTCGGTGGGAGACCGCGATTACATCGGGCGGCTCTTCACCCATTTCGGCATCCATCCGCTCTTTGATCGTGTAGCGATGAAGCCGGGGAAACCGACGCTCTTCGCCTGCCGGCAGCGCCAGGATCATGCGCCCCAACTGATCTTCGGGTTGCCGGGCAATCCGGTATCATCGTTGCTCACTTTTCATCAATTCGTGGCGCCCGCCTTGCGGAAGATGCTGGGGCGGTCTGATTACCTTCCTACCACATCGAAGGCTACGCTGACCACGCAGATTACGAAAGAGGTCGGGCGGTTGGAGTTTGTGCGCGGCACCGTGCAGCAGGAAGAGACGGAGATCATTGTCACACCGACCATCGGGCAGGAATCGCATATGCTACTCGGGCTCGCAAATGCAAATTGCCTCATTCACTGTCCGGCTGAAGTCGCGGCAATCGAGGCGGGGGAGGGTGTCATAATACAAGTGCTCGATTGGTCATAAGGAGACAGGGATGGAAGCTTCTCGCGGCATTGTTGCGGCGCTTTCAGTCAGCGATAAAACGGGCGTGCCGAAAGAGAACGTTGGGTCAGTCAACGTGAGAGCGGGGTGGGGGATCGAGGGTGATGCTCACGCCGGGATGACCCATCGCCAGGTGAGCTTGCTGGCAATGGAGAGTGTGAAACACCTGCAGTTGCCGGATGGCGGGCCGGTGAATCCGGGGATGTTCGCGGAAAATATCACCACTGCAGGATTTACCTTATCCACAGTGCAGGTCGGCGATTGCCTCCGCATTGGTCTCGTCGTGCTGGAGGTGACCCAGATAGGCAAGGCATGTCATGCCCGCTGTGCGATCTCGGCGATGGTCGGCGATTGCATCATGCCGCGGGAAGGCGTCTTCACGATCGTGCGGCAAGGCGGAGTCATCAGGGTTGGCGATGAAATCGCGCATGTCACCAACAGGTCTGGTCAGATCGAGGGAAAGGTGCCATGTCCATAACCATCGCAGTGGCGATTGCCGTGTTCGGTGTCGCGGCTATTTACGCATCCGTTGGGCACGGTGGGGCAACAGCCTACCTGGCCATCCTGTCGCTGCTGGCCTTCCCAATAGCCGAAATACGCTCGACGGCATTAGTATTGAATGTACTGGTCGCGGGGATCGCCTGTATCGCCTTTCTCAAAACTCGCCAAACCTCATGGTCGCTGCTCTGGCCCTTGATCCTCCTCTCCATCCCGGCAGCGTATCTCGGCGGGCTTCTCCAGATCAGCACGCAGCCATACACCCTCCTGCTAGCACTTGCCTTATTAGTAGCTGCGTGTCGCCTGGCGATGGCGGGGTTTGCCCGTGCTCCCTCGGCACTCGTTACCCCTCGCGTGCGCATCGCCCTGCCGATTGGCGCGGGGATCGGTTTTCTCTCCGGCTTGATCGGCATCGGCGGCGGCGTGTTTCTGAGTCCGGTGCTCTTACTCTTGCGTTGGGCGGATGCCCGGCAAACGGCGGCCGTTGCCGCGCCGTTCATTGTCGTGAACTCGCTGGCCGGGCTCGGAGGGTTGGTCATGCATGGCAATATACGCGTCACTGCCATGGCGCCATTGGTTGTCGCAGCCGCGCTGGGAGCCCTTATCGGCTCGCACCTTGGTTCGCGCCGTCTCTCCCATGTCCGCATATGCCAGGTGCTGGCTTTTGTCCTGCTGATCGCCGCGATCAAGCTGTGCATACCGCTATTGCAGCACACCTGAGGCACATTGTCCGCTGTCCGTTCGTACACGCCTGCACCAGCTTGTTATGATCTTCATATTGCCGTCAATGCAGAAAGGAGGGTTGAATGGCGCAGGATATGCTGCATCTGGGATTCCCGCTCTGGCTGCGAATCTCACACTATCTCAATATCTTTCTCATCTTCCTCCTCGTGCGAAGCGGCATCCAAATCCTGCTGGATTTCCCGCGCTACTATTTTAACGAGCACTGCACGCCGGGATCGGAATGGATCAAGTTCACGCGAAGGAAAGTACCGACAGATCGCCTGTGGACATCGACCGATGAAGCATTGCCGGTCTCGCCATGGATCGGTTTGCCGGGGGGTCGGCATAGTTTGGGCATCGGACGGCACTGGCACTTCTTCTCGGTAATCCTGTGGGTCACCAATGGCGTGGTCTACGTCGCACTGCTCTTTCTCACGGGAAACTGGCAGCGCTTACTCCCCACATCGTGGACGATCTTCCCTGCGGCATGGCGAACCTTCCGGACGTATGCCTCCTTCCACATCCCGCCGCTCAGCGAATTCCACCCCTATGACCCGCTGCAGCAGTTGACATATGCGGCCATCGTTTTTATCCTGGCGCCGCTGGTTATTGTCACCGGTCTGGCCATGTCGCCGGCGATTGCCGGGCGGTTTCCCTGGTATCCGCGCCTATTCCGCGGGCGACAAACGGCGCGCAGTCTGCATTTCATCTTTCTTGTCGCCTTCCTGGTATTCATCATAGGGCACGTTGCGCTGGTAATGATCGTACATTTTTATAGCAATATCGATAATATGGTCTTCGGGCGCGAACACTATTTTGAGCGGCTGGCGGTCGGTATTGCCGTGCTCGCGCTGGCGCTGGTGGTGGTGGCGCATGCCATCATTACCCGCTGGTCAAACCGCGCCCCGCGTGCGGTCCAACGCTTCACCGGCGTCTTGAATAATCTCATCATCGGCCTGTTCCTCTCGCCTCTTCAGTCACGGCAAGCGTACCGGAAGAATCAGATTTCCCCGTACTTCTGGGTGAATGGTGTCCCGCCTTCGGTCGATGAATGGCTGAAGTTGTCCCAGGGGAATTTCGTCAACTATTCGCTGGAAGTGAAAGGCCTGGTCGAACAGCCTATACACCTGACGCTGGATGACCTGCGCGCGCTGTCCGGCGCATCGCAGATAACTGAACACTGTTGTATCCAGGGATGGTCGGGGATTGCCGAATGGACCGGTGTGCCGTTGCGTGAGATCCTGAAACAATGCCGACCATTGCCGGATGCTCGCTATGTGATTTTCTATTCTTATCAGACGGATGAAGAGGGACACATCTACTACGATTCTCTCACCCTGGCGGAAGCGCAATATGCACAAACCATCCTGGCATATGCGATGAACGGCGAACCGCTCTCCGTCACCCATGGGGCACCATTGCGATTGCGCATGGAAACACAACTTGGCTTCAAAATGGTGAAGTGGATACGCGCTATCGAAGTCGTTCAGAACTATTGGGGGATCGGCGAGGGGCAGGGGGGATATCGCGAGGATGTCCAGTTTTATGCGCCGGGTGCGCAAATATAGCGGAGGGCAACCTGCCCCGGATTATGCCGCTTGCTTCCATTCCCGCGTCTTGGCACGCTGCTCAAGGTATTGCATGAGCGCCAATGCATTGCTGTGCTGGGTATCTTTCATTCGGTAGACCAGCGTGACGGTGCCTTCATGAGCTTTCGCTTCCAGCATGTCGATCATCTCCTCCTTGCCACGGAGCTCCTCCCAGTAGCGATGGCGGAAGGCTTCCCACTTTGCCGGGTCACGGTGAAACCAGTCCGTTAACGCTTCGCTGGGGGCGATATCTTTGAGCCACAGATCGATCGCCGCATCCTTTTTGAAGACGCGGCAAGGCCACTTGCGGTCGACGAGCACCCGCAATCCATCGTCCGGCGCTGGCGGGTCATAGGCGCGCTTTAAACGAAACATGGGAGCATGCCTCCGTGCATTGTTGCACTGAGGATATCAAAATGCCAGCCGGGTCAAACGCACTGGCCGCCCCATATGAAACGGGACGGCCAGCAACAGGCGTGTTATCGGCTGGATTTTACAGGTATCCGAGCAGATGCAGGTTCACAAGCCGGTCCAGATACTGGGCATGCGGATTGAGCTCCGCCGCGAGCGTTTCGGCATCCATGCCTTTCGCGCGCACTTCCGACAGGAAGGTGTCGAAGTGCTGCTCCGGATTCGCCTGTACGTCAAAACCGCGTGCATCGGCCCCGGCGAGGAGCTTCTGCACATCGGGCAGCTTCAGGAATGTTTCTGCCTTCTCCATCATGGCGCCCAGGGCTTCCAGGTTGTCCATGATGAATTCCTCGCGTGCATCCGGCGCTGCTTCCGTGCGCAGCGGATGGCAGTCGAATTCCAGCACGCAATTTGGCGCGTGTTTGGTGACAGCGAGCGCGATATAGAAGCTTTGCTTCATATCGCTATTGCCGCCAAGGAACGGATGGTCCTGGTCGTAGCGCAAAGGGGTCTGTCCGCCGAGATGGAGGAAGGCCAGCTTGCCGGCGGCCACCAATTGCCCGATGGCATGGTAACTGTTCAGGCCGGCCATCGATTCATGCTGCAATAACTCCGGATTCACCCCGACCAACTGCCGATCTTCCTCGGGCAACAGGCTGATGATGCCCAGTGCCGTGCCGACCGTGGAGACATAAATATCCCCGCGTGGTTCGTTCGGCTTCGGCTCCAGGCTCAAGCGAACCTTGGAGCCGGTTTTGCGAATATACGTACACGCGATATGCAAGGCATCGGCGATACGCTCATAGGCGACCCGCGCATCGATCAAGGCATCGACTTCCGAGCCATCACGACCCAGCCAGAGCGTCACCCAGCTTGCGTCGAACTCACCGGCGACATCGAGCGCCGTGAGCACCTTTTGCAGCGACAATTTGCGCACGCGCGCATCATTGGCCGTGAGCGACCCGGCCCGCACCACCGGGTGGTGGAAGAGGCATGGCGTATACATCCACACGCGCACCCCGGCGTCGCTCAACGCCTTTTTGAGTTCGTTGACGCGTTTATCAAACGCTTTCGCATCGGTGACCAGCCAGGGATCCAGCCCGACATCGATGTCGTGAAGGGAGACATGCGGTACACCACATTTACCCAGTAAGGCAATGGCATCCTCCGCGGTACAGGCAGGGCGAACAGGCGCGCCGAAAGGGTCTGCCCCTTTATTCAGCAGATCCCAGATCCCGAATGATGATCGCGTAATTACGCGTTTGATCAGATCATTTTCATATGGAACCATAATGCATTCCCTTTCCGAAGATGACGTCGCTACCTTCACCTTTCGCCATCATCGACAGAAAGCCTGTCGCCTTGCATAACAATTGATAACTTCGCTGGATGATTCATACTCTCGTTTCGACCATTTTTTTGGGGAGTTCTGTCATGTCCTCCCCGTTTGACGGCCAGCTACGGGGAGGATAAATAATTTTGAAAAAAGTTGTCAACCAAAACAAATGTTCCTTAGGAATTCTG
>Ga0272448_1000067_pt1 | contig 148308 bp, 142 predicted proteins | sample YNPCB0191_FD_202220 | JGI IMG/M metagenome (GOLD analysis project Ga0272448, IMG submission 202220) | Hot spring sediment microbial communities from Yellowstone National Park, WY, United States - YNP-CB-019-1 | ecosystem: Environmental > Aquatic > Thermal springs > Hot (42-90C) > Sediment... | reverse complement strand
GCATTATTGAAAAAGCAATAAATAAAAATATAAAAGTTCTTGGAATATGTCTTGGTGCTCAAATGATAGCCCATGTATTAGGAGCAAAAGTTTATAAGGGAAATGTTGAAGAAATTGGTTGGCATGAAATTGAAATTACAGAGGATGGATTAAAGGATAATTTAATCATTTCTCTTTCTAAGGATTTATCAGGAAATATATGCAGGAAATTTAATGTTTTTCACTGGCATGGAGATACTTTTGATTTACCTTCTGGAACAGTCCATCTTGCAAAATCATATCTTTATGAAAATCAGGCCTTTAAATTCAAAAATAATGTATATGCTTTTCAATTTCATATAGAGATTAATAAAAAATTACTTTATGTATGGTTTGATTTCCATAAATTAAAAGAAGAAATATTAAAAAAATATGAAGAAATTAAATCTGAATATTTGAAAAGGAGTAAAAACTTTTATAAATCATTTTTTGCTGTTTAATCCAATTTTTAAACATTTCTTAAATCCAACCCCAAATTAGTTCCATTTGAATGAAAATTTTTTTTGATATATAATATAATAAGATAGCAAAGTAGCTATCCTTAGGGCAAGGTGGCCTCTCAGACAGAGCATGTCTTTTGTAAAATCAAAATTTTTTTAAATTTTTAATTTTTTATTTAAAAAAGGAGGGAAAAAATGTCTTATAGTAGATATAATTCATCTGGAGCAAATTTTACAAAAAATAGAATTGAACCATCACCGATATCTGGGATTTGTGTTACATGTCTTGATGGATGTCCAGGTCCATGTGAAATAGGAAAATCAGCGATAAGGGGAAGAGAATTAATATATCCTCAGCCTTTTGGTAAAGTAACAGCAGGTGGTGAAAAAGATTATCCTGTAGACCTTTCACATTTTAATATCCATGGAAGTTGTGTGGGCGCAGAAGGAATAGAAGCAGACCCAGATAAGGCAATTTTCCCGAATGTAAATATTGAAACAGAAATCGGAAAAGATGGGAATTTAAAATTAAAAGTTCCATTTTTTACAGGAGCACTTGGTTCAACAGATATCGCAAAGAATAACTGGGACCATTTTGCAGTTGGTGCAGCAATATGTGGAACAGTGGTTGTTGTTGGAGAAAATGTTTGTGGAATGGACCCAAATCTTGAATTGAAAAATGGCAAAGTATATAGGTCTCCTGATATGGAACACAGAGTAAAAGTTTATAAGGACTGGTATGAGGGATATGGGAATATTCTTGTGCAACTTAATGTTGAAGATACACGGCTTGGGGTTGCAGAATATGTAATTGAAAAACTCGGAGTTGAAGCAATAGAACTTAAATGGGGACAGGGAGCAAAAGATATAGGTGGAGAGGTCAAACTTTTTTCAATAGAAAGAGCCCTTGAATTAAAGAAGAGAGGATACCTTGTTCAACCAGACCCAGAAGACCCTGTAATTGAGGAAGCATATAAATTAGGAGCAATTACAGAATTTGAAAGGCATTCAAGACTTGGAATGGTAACAGAAGAGGGATTTTTGAAAGAAGTTGAGAGGGTAAGAAAGATTGGAGCAAAATATGTTACTTTAAAGACAGGAGCATATAGACCAAGAGACCTTGCACTTGCACTTAAACTTTCCTCTGAAGCCAAAATAGACCTTTTAACCATTGATGCTGCTGGAGGTGGAACTGGAATGAGTCCCTGGAGAATGATGAATGAATGGGGAATCCCTCTTGTTGAATTAATCTCTTTAACTTATAAATTTGCGAGGAAACTTGCGGAAAAAGGTAAATACATCCCTCCAATTGCTTTTGCAGGTGGGCTTGCATTTGAAGACCAGATATTTAAGGTTTTTGCTCTTGCAAGTCCATTTACAAAGGCAGTTTGTATGGGAAGGGCAACCATGACCGCTGGTATGGTATCTAAAACTATAGGAGAGATGATTAAAAAGGGAAATGTGCCAAAAGAATATAAAGAACATGGTGATAAAATTGAGCAGATATTTATAAAAGGTGAGGAATTGAAGAAAAAATATGGTAAAAGATTTGAAGAAATGCCTGCTGGAGCAATTGGAATTTATACTTATTATGACCGCCTTTCAACAGGTTTAAAACAACTTATGGCAGGTGCAAGGAAATTTACATTAAATAGCATTAGAAGAGACGACATATTTGCCTTGACAAAAGAGGCAGCAGAAATTTCAGGTATTGATTTTGTCATGGATTCGGATAAAAAAGAAGTAGAGAAAATACTCGGTTAATTAATCTAAAATGAGGAGGGGAGAGGGCTTGAAAATTTTACTTTCTGCCCTCTCCCTTTATGCTTTATGTTCTGATATATATCCAGCAATACAAAAATAATTTGATTTTTAAAATTTCTGAGGTAAAATATATGGGAAAAAGTCCATATTGTTCAAAAAATGAAAGAAAACTGTGGAGTGGCAGGTATATATAATGTAAAAGAAGCAGGGAAAATTTTATACCTTTCTCTTTTTTCTCTCCAGCATAGGGGTCAGGAAAGTTGTGGTATTGTCCTTTCTGATTTTAAGGATATTTTTATTCATAAAGGGATGGGTCTTGTTGAGGATGTTTTTTCAAAAGTAAATTTTGAAAATTTAAAAGGAAATTTTGGGATAGGACATGTAAGATATTCAACAACAGGTAGTTCATCAGAAAAAAATATTCAACCTTTTGTTGTTGAATATAAAGGTAAAACATATGCAATTGCTCATAATGGGAATCTTGTTAATAGTTATTCTTTAAGAAAAAAACTTGAGGAAGAAGGAACTCTTTTTCAGACAACACTTGATACTGAAATAATTATGCATTTAATTTTTAAATCAAAGAAAAATAAATTCATTGAGAAATTGATTGATGGGCTTAAAGAACTTAAAGGTGCTTATTCTCTTGTTATTTTTACACCAGAAGGAATATATGCAATTAAAGACCCAAATGGTTTTAGACCTTTATGTCTTGGGAAATTAAATGGGGGATATATCGTTGCCTCTGAAAGTTGTGTATTTGACCTTGTTGGAGCAGAATATTTAAGAGAAATAGAGGAAGGAGAGATTCTTTTTATAGGAAAAGAGGGTTTAAAAAGTTATTATTTAAAGAAAAATAAAATTTCAAGATGCATTTTTGAATTTATTTATTTTGCAAGGCCTGATAGTAAAATTTTTGGCAAAAGTGTTTATATTGCAAGGAAAAATCTTGGAGAAAAATTAGCGGAAGAATTACCATTTAAAGGAGATATAGTCATTCCAGTTCCTGATTCAGGAAATATTGCAGCAATTGGGCTTGCAGGAAAATTAAATATACCATTTGAAATGGGCTTTATAAGAAATCATTATGTGGGAAGGACATTTATTAAACCTTTTCAGGCATCAAGGGAACTTGGAGTAAAAATAAAATTAAATGCTGTTCCTGAAGTCATTAAAAATAAGGATATAATTGTTGTTGAGGATTCAATTGTTAGAGGGACAACAAGCAGATTAAGAATAAGGGAATTGAGAAAAGCAGGAGCAAAGAGAGTTTTTATGGCTATAAGTTGTCCTCCAATAAAATATCCCTGTTTTTATGGCATTGATTTCCCATCAAAAGAAGAGTTAATTGCATCTGATAAGGATATTGAAAAAATTAGAGAAACAATAGGACTTGATGGACTTTATTATTTATCTCTTGATGGGATGCTTTCTTCAATCTCTTTACCACCTGATGAGTTCTGCACCGCCTGTTTTACAGGTAATTATTCGGTTGAAACTATTGATTTTAAAGGTAAGGAGCAATTTGAAATATGAAAGGTTATCTTGTTATTGAAGATGGGACAATATATAAAGGGAATACATTTGGTGTGGAAGGTGAAAGGTATGGAGAATTGATTTTTAATACGAGTATGACTGGATACCAGGAAATAATTTATGACCCCTCATATAAAGGACAGATAGTTGTTATGACATATCCTCTAATAGGAAATTACGGAGTTAACAGCAAGGATATAGAATCATATAAAATTCATATTGAAGGTTTTGTTGTGAAGGAAAAAAGTAAGATATGTTCAAACTGGAGAGCAGAAAAATCAATTGATGAATTATTTAAGGAAAATGGAATTATAGGAATAGAAGATGTTGATACAAGAAAAATTACTGAAATTTTAAGGGATAAAGGAGCACAGAAAGGTGGAATTTTTACAGGAGAACACGACCCAAAAGAGATGCTTGAAAAAGTAAGAAAATCACCTTCAATTGTTGGGAGGGATATTGTTAAGGAAGTGATAAGAGAAAAACCATATATATGGAAAAAAGAAGGGAAATATAAGGTAGTTGTTATTGACTGTGGTGTTAAATATAATATTTTGAGATTACTTTCAAAATATGATTTAAAGGTTATCGTTTATCCTGCAACAGCACCATATGAAGAAATTGAGAAAGAAAAACCGGATGGGATATTGATTTCAAATGGTCCTGGGGACCCTGAACCTCTTACATATATAATAAAAAATGTATCAAATCTTGTTGAAAAATACCCTATTTTTGGAATATGTCTTGGGCATCAAATTTTAGGACAGGTCTTTGGAGGGAAAACTTATAAATTAAAATTTGGTCATCATGGTGCAAATCATCCTGTAAAAGATTTAAGAACAGGAAAAATATATATAACTGTTCAGAATCATGGATTCTGTGTTGATATAAATACAATAAAAGACCTTGATATTGAAATTACTCATATAAATCTTAATGACTATACACTTGAAGGAATAGAGCATAAAAAATTGCCAGTATTCAGTGTTCAGTTTCATCCAGAAAATGCACCCGGTCCAAGAGATGCTGAATATATGTTTGAAAAATTTTACAAATATATAGAAAAATATGGGAAAAAGGACTGATATTAGAAAGATACTTTTAATTGGTTCAGGTCCAATTATAATAGGTCAGGCATGTGAGTTTGATTATTCAGGTTCCCAGGCATGTAAGGCATTAAAAGAGGAAGGATATGAAGTTGTTCTTGTAAATAGTAATCCTGCAACAATTATGACAGACCCTGAAATGGCTGATAAAATTTATTTTGAACCATTAATACCTGAAATAGTTGCAAAAATAATTGAAAAAGAAAGACCTGATGCTCTTTTGGCAACACTTGGAGGTCAAACCGCTTTAAATATTGCAACAAAACTTTATGAAATGGGAATAATTGAAAAATATAATGTTAAACTTATTGGAGCAAATTACTATGCTATAAAAAAAGCAGAAGATAGGCAGTTATTTAAAGAATCAATGGAAAAAATAGGTTTAAAAGTTCCTGAAAGTGGTATTGCGCATAATCTTGATGAGGCAATTGAAATAGCAGAAAGAATTGGATTTCCTGTAATAATAAGACCAGCATATACTCTTGGAGGAACAGGAAGTGCTGTTGCCTATAATATTGAAGAATTTGAAGAATTTGCAGAGACAGGATTGAAGACAAGTTTAATAAATGAAATTCTGATTGAAAAATCACTTATTGGATGGAAGGAATATGAACTTGAGGTTATGAGAGACCTTAAAGATAATGTTGTTATAATATGTTCAATTGAAAATTTTGATCCCATGGGTGTACATACAGGAGATAGTATTACTGTTGCTCCTGTTCAAACACTTACTGATAAAGAATATCAAAATATGAGGGATGCAGCAATTAAAATTATAAGGGAAATTGGAGTAGAAACAGGTGGAAGTAATATCCAATTTGCGGTTAATCCTGAAAATGGTGATATGGTTGTAATTGAAATGAACCCAAGAGTTTCAAGAAGTTCAGCCCTTGCTTCAAAAGCAACAGGATTTCCAATTGCAAAAATAGCAACAAAACTTGCCATTGGTTATACACTTGATGAGATTCCCAATGATATAACCAAAAAAACACCTGCATGCTTTGAGCCAACAATTGATTACTGTGTTGTTAAAATTCCAAAATTCAATTTTGAAAAATTTCCTGGTGCAATTCCTTTTTTGTCAACATCAATGAAATCTGTTGGAGAAGTTATGGCTATTGGAAGAACATTTAAGGAGGCATTACAGAAAGCATTGAGAAGTTTAGAAGAAAATTATTCAGGACTTGAAGATATAAATTTGAAAATGGAACTGGAAAAGGGTTTAAAATATCCAAATCCTTACAGGTTATTTTATATAAAAGAAGCGTTTAAAAGAGGTAAAAGTATTGATGAAATTTATAATCTTTGTAAGATAGATAGATGGTTTTTATCAAATATAAAAGAAATTGTTGATTTTGAAAAAGAAATAGAGAAATTTAAAGATAGAGAAATTGATTATTACATTTTGAAAAAAGCAAAGGAAATGGGTTTTTCAGACAAACATATTGGGAAAATTTTAGGAAAGAATGAAATTGAAATAAAAATATTAAGAGAAAAGTATGGAATTGAGGCGGATTATAAATGTGTTGATACATGTGCAGGAGAATTTATTGCTTATACACCTTACTTTTATTCAACATATGAAAAACCTGAAATAATAAAAATTGAGTAAAAAATGAGAGAAACAGTTCTTATTCTTGGAGGAGGCCCTAATAGAATTGGACAGGGAATAGAATTTGATTATTGCTGTGTTCATGCATCATTTGCATTAAAAGAGGAGGGATATGAAAGTATAATGATAAACTGCAACCCTGAAACAGTAAGCACTGACTATGATACTTCAACACGATTATATTTTGAACCTTTAACTTTTGAAGATGTTATAAATGTTATTAAAAAAGAAAAACCAATAGGTGTTATTCTTCAATTTGGGGGACAAACACCGTTAAAACTTGCCATTCCTTTGAAAAATGCTAATGTAAAAATTCTTGGAACAGACCCTATTGCTATAGATATTGCAGAAGATAGAGAGAAATTTAAGGAATTATTGAAGAAATTGAATCTTAATCAACCACCAAATGGGACTGCTTTTAATTATAAGGAGGCAAAAGAAATTGCAAATGAAATTGGGTATCCGGTTCTTGTAAGGCCGTCTTATGTTCTTGGTGGAAGGGCAATGGAAATAGTTTATGATGATGAGACATTACTGGAATACATAGAAAAGGCAGTTGAAGTTTCTCCAGAACATCCAATTTTAATAGATAAATTTCTTGAGGATGCAATAGAAGTTGATGTTGATGCAATATGTGATGGAAAAGTGTGTGTTATTGGTGGAGTTATGGAGCATATAGAGGAAGCAGGAATTCATTCAGGTGATAGTGCAATGGTTTTGCCTCCTTATAGTTTAAAAGAAGAAATAATTGAGGAAATAAAAGAATCAACAAAAAAACTTGCATTTTCCCTTAATATTATAGGTTTAATTAATATTCAGTATGCTATTAAAAATGATACTGTTTATGTTCTTGAAGTAAATCCAAGGGCCTCAAGAACAATTCCTTTTGTCAGTAAAACCATAGGAGTTCCACTTGCAAAAATTGCAACAAAATTGATGATTGGCAAAAAACTTAAAGATTTAGGTTTTACAAAGGAAGTTAAATTAAATTATTTTTCAGTTAAAGAATCAGTTTTCCCTTTTAATAGATTTGGAAATGTTGATGCTGTTTTGGGACCTGAAATGAAATCTACTGGAGAAGTTATAGGGATTGATGAGACATTTGAAATGGCTTATGCAAAAAGTCAACTTGCTGCAGGCCAAATTTTACCATTAAATGGGAATATATTTGTAAGTGTTAAAGATAAGGATAAACCAGCAATTTATCCGGTTGCAAAGGAATTTTCACAAATTGGATTTAAAATATATGCGACAAAAGGCACAGGAACTTACCTAATAGAAAGAGGGCTTGATGTAAAGATAATTCCAAAAGTATATGAAGGAGATAGACCCAATATAGTTGATTATATAAAAAACAATCAGATTCATTTAATAATCAACACACCCTCTGGAAAGAAACCAAAGAAAGATATAATTTCAATAAGGACTCTTGCTGTCTGGAGAAATATCCCATTAATCACAACGATTCCAGGGGCAAAGGCAACATTATATGCAATAAAAAAATTAAAAGAAAAGGAAATTGAGGTAAAAGATATAAAAGAATATTACAGGATGAGAGAGAAATAAATGGTAGGAATAATTGATTTTGGTTCCCAGTATACCCAACTTATAGCAAGAAGAATAAGAGAACTGAAAATCTACTGTGAAATTTTAAATCATTCAATAAAATATGAAGAATTAAAAGATAAAAATATCAATGTTGTTATTCTATCAGGAGGTCCAGGTCATGTATATGAAGAAAACTTAACATTTGATAAGAGAATTTTGGATGGAGATTTTTATGTTCTTGGAATATGTTTTGGAATGCAACTTATAGCACATTTGAAGGGTGGATGTGTTTCAAAAGGTGAATTTAGGGAATATGGAAAGACATTATTTTATCCAGACACAAAGGAAAAAATATTCAGTGGAGTGAAAAAAGAAACAATTGTATGGATGAGTCACTGGGATTATGTAAGTAAAATACCGGAAGGATTTAAAATTATAGGTAAAACTGAAAATATTGAAATTTCTGCTATGGTTGATAAAGAAGGCAAAATTTATGGTCTTCAATTCCATCCAGAGGTTATACATACGAAAGAAGGTAAAAAAATATTTAAAAATTTTCTATATAAAATATGTGGTCTTAAACCTGATTGGAATCCTGAAATAATGATAGAGAAAATTGAAAATGAAATAAGAGAAAAAGTAGGAAATGAAAAGGTAATATGTGCTTTAAGTGGTGGAGTTGATTCATCCCTTTTATCAATAATTTTGGATAAGGTGTGCGGTAAAAACTCTTTGAGTATATTTGTAAATAATGGACTTTTAAGAAAAAATGAACCGGAAAATATAAAAAAATTTTTTGAAAAAAGAATTAATTTTAAATATATTGATGCATCAGAATTGTTTCTTGAAAGGTTAAAAAATATAGAAGACCCTGAAGAAAAAAGAAAAATTATAGGGAATACCTTTATTGAGATTTTTGAAAAAGAAGGAGAAAAATTTGGAGCAAAATATCTGGCACAGGGAACTTTATATCCTGATGTTATTGAAAGTATATCTCCATTTAAAGGTCCATCAGTTAGAATTAAGACGCATCATAATGTGGGAGGATTGCCTGAAAAAATGAAATTTAAACTTGTTGAGCCATTTAAATTTCTATTTAAGGATGAAATAAGAAAAATTGCGAAAAAAATTAATCTTCCTGATTTTATAATTAAAAGACATCCTTTCCCCGGGCCTGGACTTGGAGTAAGAATTATTGGAAGTATAAATAAAGAGCGACTTGAAATTCTAAAAGAAGCAGATATTATAGTTGAGGAGGAAATTAAGAAAGCAAAATTATATGATAAAGTATGGCAGGCATTTGCAGTTTTACTTCCTGTTAAAAGTGTAGGGATAATGGGGGATAAAAGAACATATGAGAATGTAATTGCTTTAAGAATTGTTAAAAGTGTTGATGGAATGACCGCTGACTGGGTAAAAATTCCATATAAAGTTCTTGAAAAAATATCAAATAGAATAGTGAATGAAGTAAAAGGAGTAAATAGAGTTGTATATGATATAACCTCAAAGCCACCCGGCACAATAGAATGGGAATGATTTTTACCTTTTTACCTGGAGTGATGCTTTTATAAATGCACTAAAAAGTGGATGAGATTTAAATGGTTTTGATTTAAATTCTGGATGGAATTGAGTGGCAACAAAGAAAGGATGTTCTTTTAATTCTATAATTTCAACAAGATTTTTTTCAGGATAAATACCAGCAACTTCCATTCCATTCTTTTCAAAAATTTCTCTGTACTTATTGTTAAATTCATATCTATGTCTATGCCTTTCATAAATTTTTATTTTTTTATATGAATTATAAGAAATTGTTCCCTTTTTCAAAATACATGGATAAGCACCCAATCTCATTGTTCCGCCTTTTATTTTCTGACTTCTCTGTTCTGGTAATAGATATATTACAGGATGTTTTGTGTGGGGATTAAATTCTGTGCTTGATGCATCTTGAAGTCCACATACATTTCTTGCAAATTCAATAGTAGCACATTGCAAACCGAGACATATTCCTAAAAATGGTATCTTATTTTCTCTTGCATACTGTATCCCTTTTATTATCCCTTCAACACCTCTTACTCCAAAACCACCAGGAACTATTATTCCGGATACATTTTCAAGATATTTTTCAGGACCTTCTTTTTCTACTAATTCAGAATCAACCTTTTCAAACTTAACTTTACATTTATTGGCAATTCCTCCGTGAATAAGCGCTTCATAGATTGATTTATAAGAATCCTGTAACTTTATATATTTCCCTACAACCCCAATTTTAATTTCTTTTTCAGGATTTCTCAGTATATAAACTATTTCCTTCCACTTTTTTAAATCATTCTTAATTTTTCTTTTTAGATTGAGGTATTTTAAAATAATCAAATCAAGTTTCTGTTTTGAGAATATCAATGGTATTTCATAAATCAGGTCAGTATCAATTGCTTCAATAACTGCTTCTTTTTTAACATTACAGAAAAGAGCAATTTTTTCTCTTACTTCATCTGTTAATGGTTTTTCTGTTCTGCATAATAATATCTTTGGTTGAATTCCTATTTCCCTCAATCTACCCACACTATGTTGAGTTGGCTTTGTCTTAATCTCATCAGCCACTTTTATATAGGGAACAAGTGTGAGATGAATATGTAATGTGTCTTCTTCAGGTAAAGTTACCTGTATCTGTCTTATTGCTTCAAGAAACGGTAAACTTTCAATATCACCAACAGTTCCTCCAACTTCTGTTATAACTATATCTCCATATTTTTTTAGTAGAAAAATCCTTTCTTTGATTTCATTTGTAATATGCGGGACAACCTGAACCGTTTTCCCAAGATATTCACCTTTTCTTTCTTTTTGAATTACAGAAAAATAAATCTGGCCACTTGTTGCATTATTCTTATGGGTCATTTTTGCATTTGTGAATCTTTCATAATGTCCAAGGTCAAGGTCTGTTTCAGCACCATCTTCAGTTACGTAAACTTCACCATGCTGGAATGGACTCATTGTTCCAGGGTCAACATTTATATAAGGGTCAAATTTTAGGAAGGTAACTTTATAGCCATGAGATTCAAGTAAAGCACCTATTGAAGCAGAAGCAATTCCTTTTCCGAGAGAGGAAACAACTCCACCAGTGATAAAAATAAACTTTTTCATTTCTTATATATTACCATATTTTAACTGTAATTGAAAAAATTTTCTTTATATTTTAACACAAAAAAATTTTGTTTTACACTTCAATAAATTTAAGATAAAATTAAATTAAAAGGAGCAATAAATGATAAAACTTGGAGTGAATGTTGACCATGTTGCTACTTTAAGGCAGGCAAGAAAAGGAAAATATCCAGACCCTGTTGAAGCAGCAATTTTATCTGAACTTGCAGGGGCTGATTCAATTGTTTGCCATTTAAGAGAGGATAGAAGGCATATTCAGGAAAGAGATGTTTATTTATTGAGGAAAATTGTAAAAACAAAATTTAATCTTGAAATGGCTCTCCATCCAGACATAATAAAAATTGCACTTGATGTAAAACCTGATCAGGTTACACTTGTTCCTGAAAGGAGAGAAGAATTAACAACAGAGGGTGGACTTAATGTAATAAAAAATTCTGAGAAGATAATGGAAAATATAAAAATTTTTAAAGAAAATGGTATTAAAGTTAGTTTATTTATTGAACCCGATTTTAATCAGATTGAGGAAAGTAAAAGGGTAGGGGCTGATTTTATCGAAATTCATACAGGAAGATATGCGGATGCAGAAACAGAAGAAAAAATTTATGAAGAATTAAATAAAATCATAAAGGCAACAGAATATGCTATTTCTATAGGATTAAGGGTAAATGCTGGTCATGGACTTGATTATAAAAATGTGATTAAAATTTGTAGAATCAAGGGAATTGAAGAATTAAACATTGGATACAGTATAATTTGCAGGTCTATTTATGTTGGAATTTATCAGGCAGTAAAAGAAATGAAAAAAATTATAGAAAAAAATGAGAAAGAGGATAATTGAATCATTCAAACAACCCATCCTGAAAAAAAATTTACTTGACCTTTTTATAGGAGGAATTTTAATGTTTTTTCCTGTAATTAATTTTATATCAATTGGATATATTTCAGAAAAATTAAGAATAGGGATTAATCTTGAAAAAAAACAGGTTAAATGGGATGAAAATATAAAAGATTTATTTATAAAAGGCGTTTATCTATTTTTTTTAATTCTGGGATATCTTCTAATTCCATTTTTTTTCCTTTTTTTAGGGGTTTACTTTATATCTGTCCTTTCTGGAGGAGAAATCGTGTCTTTATTTTTATTTAGAGGGCTAATTTTAATTATACTATCCACCATACTTTTTCTTATTTCTTTTTATTTTTTTCTTTTCGGAATATGTGTATATCTTGAGGAAAATTCATTAAAAAAGGGATTTGATTTAAGAGAAATTCTTGAAAGGATTTTTTTAATTCCAAAAGATTATATCATTATCTATATCCTTATTGTTGGACTTTTAATGAGTTCTCTTGTTATCCTTACCTTACTTTTGAACTGGGTGACAGGTCTTTTATTTAGTGGATTTTTACTTTTTTATGACCTTCTTGTTATTTCCAACATTCTTATTAAATTTTATCCAAGAAAAAGAGTTAAAATTCAGTTACCTCTTTGAATATAATAGTTAAAACAACAAAATAATACTTTTTTAAAAAATTACTGCTGGAAACTCTTTGGCAGGTTAAAGATATAAAATTCAAAATCAGTCATAATTGAAAAAAATAACAATTCATTTTTAAAATCATCCTTAATTATTTAATAGTCAAATCGTTACATAAAAAACGTCGGATAAGAAATATTATGTAAACTTTTAAATGCTACCCGAAAATCTTTTAACTTTTTATTTTTATTTCTCTTGATTGTTTTTTATTCAGTTATAAAGTATAAAATAAAATAAATGAAATTTTTTAAAAAAATTTAATTTAAAAAATTTTGTTAAATCATTATAAATAAATTTTTAACTGACAATGACTTACTTTTCAAAAATTTTTGAAATAAATATTGAAATTTCATAGAGAAAAATAAGAGGAATTGCGATAAAAATTTGAGTGAAAATATCTGTTGTTGGAGTTATTATGGCTGAAAGAATAAATGAACCCACTATTGCAAATTTTCTTTTTTCTCTTAAAAATTTAGAATCAATAATGCCAATATATGCCAGAGAAGAAATAAAAACAGGAAGATTGAAAATAAGACCCATTGCAATAAAAAAAATAAAAAGAAAATTTAAATAATTCGTTATTGAAATCATTGGTTTCATAATATTACCGCCAAAGGAAAAAAGGACTTTTAAGCCGAAAGGGATAATTATATAAAATGAAAAAATTGTTCCGAGAATAAATAAAAAAGGAAAAAATATAAATATTGTTTTAAAAAGTTTCTTTTCCTTTTCCGTTAATCCAGGAGCAATAAATAAATAAATCTGGAATAAAATAAAAGGTATAGAGATAATTCCTGCTATAAAAAAGGTGGTTTTAATAATAGAAAAAAATGGTTCTACCGGTTTTAAGAATATAATTGTTTCCTGATATTTTTTTAGTGGTTTCACAAGAAAAGAAAGTATCTTACTTGAAAAAAAATAGGAAATAAATGTGGCAAAGATGAAAAATATTGATGAATAAATAATCCTTTTTCTTAATTCTTCCAGATGTTCTATAATACTTAAATCTTTTTCTTCCATTTTTCATTCTTCTTTTTTTTCTTCTTTTTTTTCTTCTTCAGTCGTTCCTTCCTTTAAACCCTTTTTAAATTCACCAAGTGCTTTTCCAAGAGAGCGACCAATTTCAGGTAATCTTTTAGCGCCAAAAAGCAAAAGAATTATAAAAAATATAAGGATAAGTTCGGGTGCTCCTATATTAAACATTCTACTCACCTCCTCTTTTTTAAAGAAATTCTCTTTTCACCTTCATTATAAACTTTTATTGCCGGTTCTACAATAACAGGACAGTTTTTTTCACATTGTCCACAACCTTTACATATTTCCGGGATTACTTCAGGGCCACCATCTTTATGCTTATAAATAGCAGAAACAGGACAGTATTCCATACATACATAACAATCCTTTTTATATTTCCAGACAAGACACCTTTCCCTATTTACTTTTGCCGTTCCCATTTTAATATTCTCAAATTTGATTTTCTGAATTGCTCCCGTTGGACAAACTTTACTGCATGAAAGACATAAAAGGCATGCAGATTCTCTTGGAATAATATGAGGTGTTCCCCATTCAAATAAACCTTCCTTTATAGAAACCGGTTTAAGACAATTGGAAGGACAGACCTTTATACATTCTCCACATCTGACACATTTAAATATAAAATCATCTTCTATTATTGAGCCAGGAGGTCTGATAAAAGAGTTTTTATTTTTAAACTTTACTTTATTCCCTGCAAAGATAAATAAACTTCCAACTCCTAAGATTTTTAAAAATTCTCTTCTTTTCATTTTGCTATTTTCTTTTTTATTTTATTCCTCAGTTTAATTCCAATTAAATAATTAAAATAACCAAGTGGACAGATATTATAACACCAGAAACGCGGAAAAAAAATATTTATGACAATTATTATAATAAAAATAATAAACCAGTTTCTGAATAAAAGTGCTCTTGTAAGTATTACATAAGGGTCAGAAAACCAGAAAAAATTTGGCACAAGTGAAAAAATAAATATAAGTGAATTTAAAATCAAACCCCAGAAGATAAAAACCCTTAATTTTCTTAAATAGTTTGGGATTTTTCTTGAAATTTTCCATTTTTTTCTGAAGAAGATTAGATTAATTAAGTCAATTATTCCTCCAAAAGGACAGACCCACCAACAGAAAAAATTCCCCAGAACAAGTAAAAATAAAACAGTAATCAAAGAAGGCCATAAAAGGTAATTGAAATGAAGTGTTGATAGGGTTGTTGAAATTCCGATTAATGGGTCAATTCTAAAGAAGAAGTTTAAAGGTAGTTTCTCGGAGATTGGAAATTTTGTTTTATAATAAAAAAATACAAAAAGAAAGATGAAAAAAATTTGTGTTAAGTATCTCAAAAGCAATTTTATTACTTTTTTAAACATATTTTACTTTTACTTTGCTTAAATCCATTTCTCCAAGACCCATTTCTGAAGCAATTTTTATGTGAGGTATTTCCTCCGGGTTTTTCCCGAGAAGTGTTGTTCCATAAGCATCAAGTGCAACTATATCTGTTCCTCCCACTACTGTTTTAAGTTCCTTTACTTCTCCAGGACCCTGGGGGCCATTTGTAAGCAATATTCTTGTAGCATCAAGAATAATTAATCTTGTTTTTGGTTTTATAAAATATGTAATTTCTGCAATACATTTATGAAGATTTGTTCTATGGAAATATCCTCTATCCTTAACAATTCCCATAAAATTTTTCATTGCAATTGATACTTTTGCTCCTCCATGAACTTTTACAACAGGAACATCTACTAAAACATCGCAATCTAAAACTTCCTGTAAAATTTCTGCTTCTTTTAAAATCTCAGTTCCACTTATTTCCACTCTTTTCCAGTTTATAGGTGGTTTTATAGTTCCCCCTGCTCTTTCAACTGCATCTTTTATTCCACTTGTGCTATATGTAATATTCCAGGCATTGCATGTATTATCAATTACAACAATTTCCTTTGCTCCTGCTTTTTTACACAATTTAACAAGTGCACTCACAACATCTGGATGGGTATTTGCTGCCTGTTCAGGGGTTCTATTCCATGCAATATTTGGTTTTATAACTACTTTTTCTCCCTTTTTAACAAATTTCTCAATTCCTCCCATCTTTTCAATCACATTTATTGTCACTTCTTCAAAATTTTCACCCTTACCAACAAAAATTTCACTTTCCTTATTTTCTGCAAAACTGATATTTCTTTTACCTTTTAATAAATTGGAAAAACTTAGACCAGCAATAAATAAAAAACTACTTTTTAAAAACTCTCTTCTTTTCATATTCCCCTCCTTTTTAAGTCTTTGTTTATCAATAACTTAAATATTTTCATTTAAAGTATTTTATTAACTCCTCCTTAGTTTAATTTTACCATATTTCATAAAATAAGAAAATTTTTTTGAATTTAAAAATGAAATTTCAGGATGACTTTTTAAAGATAGGGAAAAATTTTTGAAAATTTAGAATTATTTTCAAAAACGGATTAGATTAAGTGTTTCTTTTAATGCCTCATCATCTTCCTTTGTCGGAGAAAATTCAAGTCCTATAAATCCATTATAACCAGTTTTATCAATTATTTCAAATATCTTTCTATAATCCAGTTCACCACCTATTAATTCATGTCTTCCAGGGACACCTGCTGTATGAAAATGTCCTATATAAGAAATAAATTTCTGTATTGTTGAAATTATATTACCTTCTGTAATCTGTTGATGATATATATCGTAAAGAATTTTGAGGTTTTTTGAATTTATTTCTTCTAAAATATCAACTGCCTCAATTGTCTTTGCCAGAAAGTATCCTTTATGATTTACTATAGGATTTAAAGGTTCAAGTAATAAAATGAAATCTTCATCTTCAGCAATTTTTACTATCTCCTTCAATCTTTTTACAACTCTTCTTCTTGTAATTTCATATGATTCTCCATAAACAATATTTCCTGTTGTTACTATCAATTTTTTACAATTTAAAATTCTGACTATTTTTGCAGTTTCTTTTGCCCCTTTGATAAGTTCTTCTATACTTAAATCATCTGTGGTAAAAACACCGTTTGGGTCAAAACAGAAAGTTGATAATGTTAATCCTGTTTCTTCTTTTGTCTTTTTTATTTTTTCAATATCTTTATTCTTCCATCCCCAGAATTCAAATGCAGAAAATCCAAGATTTTTAACTTTTTTTATTTTTTCTTCTTCAGGAAGTCCTTTCCAGAACATTTCAATACACACAGATAATTTAACCATTTTTTACTCCTTTTACTTTAAAATCTTTACTGGATATGTATTTTTTAAATATTTTACTGGAATTTCAGGTAATTTTTTCTTAAGATACTCTGTAAATTTTAAAAGGCCGGGTGTTTCACTTATCTCATGCCCAAGTTCTATAATCCCGATTTTTAAATCTGAAAGAGCCCTTATTGTATACTCATCCACTTCTCCAGCAATAACAGCATCAACATTATAAGAGAGAATTTTATCAATAAATTTTGAATTTATACTCAATCCCAATCCTCCAACAAGGCACCCTACTCTCTTAACTTTTTTCCCGGGTTCTGTTATCCTTATAAAATTAACTTTATATTTATTCTTTAATTCTTTTGCCAGATTTTTTAAAGTTTTATTTTCAAATCCATACACCCTGTAAAAGTTTTCTTTTATAAGGATTTTTCCATTTGAAAGAGTATCAAAAACATCAAAAATAAAATTTTTATCTACTGTATAATGCAATCTTACAAAATTAATTTTATTTTTTTCTAAAATTTCCTTTCTGTAATCACTTATAATTCCAGAACCATCTCCTTTTGCATATTCAGGAGGAAAATATAAATCTTCATGAGCAATCAAAAGATTAAATTTATTTTTAACGCAAAATCCAAGAACTTTTTTTGAAATCATCCAGCACACAACAATTCCTTTTATTTCTTCATCAAAATATTTAAATCTCAATCCTTCCTCAGGTCCCATTTTCCCAAAATCTTTTTCTATCATCTCTAAAAATTCTTTAGTTTTCATTTTACTACCTTTTAAATTATTAACTTCTTAACTCAATAACTTAAGAACTTCATAACTTACTAACTTAATAACTTACTTACTTGTATATTCTATTTTAAGTTTTTCTTCAACAACCGCCTGGGCTGCTGCAAGTTTTGCTACAGGAATTCTATATGGAGAGCAGGAAACATAATTCATTCCAACTCTATGACAGAATTTAATACTTTCAGGGTCTCCTCCATGCTCTCCACATATACCAACTTCAAGTTTTGGATTTGATTTTCTCCCTTTTTCAATACCCATTTTTACAAGTTGGCCAACTCCATTTTGATCAAGTGTCATAAATGGGTCATCTTTTAATATTTTCTTTTCAAGGTAATAGAATAAGAATTTTCCAACATCATCTCTACTGAATCCAAGGGTCATCTGGGTTAAATCATTTGTTCCGAAAGAAAAGAATTCCGCTTCTTTTGCAATTTCATCAGAGGTTAAAGCAGCCCTTGGAACTTCTATCATTGTTCCAACCATATACTTTATTTTTACTCCATATTTTTTCATAACTTCTTCTGCAACTTTTACCACTATTTCTTTTTGATGTTTTAATTCCTCCACATTTCCTACAAGGGGTATCATTATTTCAGGAATTACTGTTTTTCCTTCTTTTGCAAGTTCACATGCTGCTTCCATAATTGCTCTTGCCTGCATTTCAGTAATTTCTGGATATGTTATACCAAGACGGCATCCTCTATGTCCAAGCATTGGATTGAATTCATGAAGTTGTTCAACTCTTTTAAGTATTTTCTCTTTTTCTTTAATTTTTTCTTCTGGCTCTCCTCTTTCTTTCATCAAAGCAATTTCTACCATGAGTTCTTCTCTCTTTGGTAAAAATTCGTGTAAAGGTGGGTCAAGGGTTCTTATAATTACAGGATACCCTTCCATTTCTCTGAACAACCCAATAAAATCTTCTTTCTGAAAAGGTAATAATTTATCAAGTGCTTTTCTTCTTTCTTCCTCTGTCTCTGCCATAATCATTTCTACAACATATGGCAATCTTTCAGGGGCAAAAAACATATGTTCCGTTCTGCAAAGACCAATTCCCTCTGCTCCGAATTCTCTTGCTTTCTTCGCATCTCTTGGTATATCCGCATTTGCCCTGATTCCTAATCTTCTTATTTCATCTGCCCACTCCATTATTGTTTTAAATTCACCTGTAATTCCTGCTTCTATTGTGGGTACCTTACCTATCATAACATTTCCGGTTCCTCCATCTATTGTAATCCAATCTTCCTCCTTTAATTCTATATCTTTTATTTTCATCACACCCCTTCCTTCATCTATTTGAATTGCGCCACATCCAACAACACATGGCTTTCCCATTCCTCTTGCCACTACTGCCGCATGAGATGTCATTCCACCTCTACTTGTTAAAATTCCCTTTGCTGTTGCCATTCCATGTATATCATCAGGACTTGTTTCTTCTCTTACCAGTATAACCGGTTCTATTTTTCCAAGTTCTTCTGCTTTATCAGCAGTAAAGACAATTTTTCCGCTTGCAGCACCTGGAGAAGCAGGTAATCCTTTTGCAACTGGTTCTACCTTTGCTTTCGGGTCAATTATTGGATGGAGTAATTGGTCAATCTGCGATGGCTCAACTCTCATTATTGCTTCTTCTTTTGTTATTAATCCTTCTTTTACCATATCAACTGCTATTTTAACTGCTGCAAGAGGAGTCCTTTTTCCTGTTCTTGTTTGAAGCATATAGAGTTTTCCTCTTTCAATAGTAAATTCAAAATCTTGAACATCTCTGTAATGTTTTTCCAATCTTTCTGTAATTTCTCTCAACTGTTTGTATACTTCCGGTATTTCTTTTTCAAGTTCACTTATTGGTTTAGGGGTTCTTATTCCTGCGACAACATCTTCTCCCTGTGCATTTGTCAAATATTCACCGTAAAATTCTTTTTCACCTGTGGAAGGATTTCGTGTAAAGCCAACTCCTGTTCCTGAATCATTTCCCATATTTCCAAAAACCATTGTTACAATATTTACTGCTGTTCCAAGGTCATCAGGAATTTTATTCAATTTTCTGTATGTTATTGCTCTTGGATTATTCCATGATTCAAAAACAGCATTTATAGCCCTCTTTAATTGAACCATTGGATCCTGTGGAAATTCCTCTCCTGTTTTTTCTTTATAAATTTCTTTGTATTTTTCAACTATTTCTTTTAAATCATCTGCATTAAGTTCAGAATCATAATGAACACCTTTTTCTTTCTTTTTATTCTCAAGTATTTTTTCAAACTCATTTTTATCTATTCCCATAACAACATTTCCAAACATCTGTATAAATCTTCTATAAGCATCATAGGCAAATCTTTCATTACCTGTACTTTCAGCAAGTCCTTTTACTGCCTCATCATTAAGTCCAAGATTTAAAATTGTATCCATCATTCCAGGCATGGAAAATTTTGCACCAGACCTTACCGAAACAAGTAAAGGATTTTTTGGGTCACCAAATTTTTTACCTGTAACTTTTTCAAGTTTTTTCAGATATTTTTTTAATTCTTCATCAAAGTCATCCGGTAATTTTTTATTGTTTTTATAATAGTATCTGCACATTTCTGTTGTAATTGTAAATCCAGGTGGAACTGGAATTCCTGCATTTGTCATTTCAGCAAGTCCTGCTCCTTTTCCACCAAGTAAATCTTTCATATCTCCTTTTCCTTCTGCCTTACCTTCTCCAAAAAAGTAAATATATTTTTTCTGCTTTTGTTTTGCCATAATTTCCCTCCTTGTTAAAGAATATAATTATAGAAATTTTTTTAAGAAATGTCAAAATTAAATTTTCTCATTTTTACACCTTTTATTTTTCATTTTTTCCCTTAATTTTTATGATATAATAAAATGAAAATGTAAAAAGGGGGCTAATATGAATTTAATAGATACAATTAAGGGCTCTCTTATGGAAAATTTCTTTCCAAAAGGATGGAATTTAGAAAAAATTGAAAAATGTTGTTCTTACCCTCCAGAAAAAATTACTGAAAGACAACCATGGTGGAATAAGAATTTTATGCCTGTTATCTGCGATACACTTGAAGAATTTAATGTAAAAATGGGTCATGAAATTGCTTATGAAATATGCACAGCAAATGAGGAAAACAGAGAAATAATTTTAATTTTACCTGTTGGACCAATGGGAATGTATAAATGGGTTGTCTATTTTTTGAAAGAATGGGATGTTGATTGTAAGCATGTATGGGGATTTAATATGGATGAATGGAGTGATAAAGAAGGAAATACATTACCTCCAACAGACCCGGGTGCTTTCCAGAATGCAATGGAAAATGCTTTTTATGGTCCTCTTGGTAAATTGACAGTTCCTAAAAATCAAAGATTTTTTGCAACAAAAGAATTATTACCAAAGTATCCTGAAAAAATAAATTATTTAAGAAAAAAAGGAGCAAAACTTGTTGTGATTTTTGGGATTGGCAGGGTTTTTCATATTGCTTTCTGGGAACCACATTTTGCAGAAGAATTTAAATCTGAAGAAGAGTGGAAAAAGCAGGAATATCGTCTTGGAGCAAAACTCCATCCATTGACAATTGAACAGAATGCAATAACAAGTTTTAAGAGTAGAACAACTTTAGTCCCTTGTTTTGCAAATACAATTGGTCCTGGGATATTTTTAAAGGCAGATAAAATTATTGGAGGTGCAGATGGAATTCTTGGAAGAGGAATGATGTGGCAGGGAATGAGTTTATGGGTTACATTGAGGTATGGACCTGATATATGGGTTCCAAGCAGTTTTATGCCAACATTACCTGGTAAATTATTTTTCCTTAAAGAACTTGCAGGTCCATTAATTCCAGAGTGCAATTAAAAGGAGATAAAATGGGAAAATTGAAATTTGGACTTATAGTTGGAGGAGAGAATTTAGAAGAAAGTTTTAAAAAAGTCAAAATGTTTAATCTATCTTTATGTCAAATTGGTTTTCTTGCAGAAAATATAAATAAAGTTGACCCGTTTAAGATAAAAAAAGAAGCAGAAAATTACGGAATTGAGATTTTTTCTGTTTTTATGTTATTTAAAGGCCAGATTTTTAATAATAAAGATGGTCCTGAAACTATGGGTTTTGTTGCTCCTAAATATAGAGAAGAAAGATTAAAACTTGCATTAGAATTTTCTGATTTTGTAAAGGAAATGGGTGTAAAAAATATTGTATGTCATGTGGGTTTTATTCCTGATGATGAAGAAGACCCAATTTATAAAACATTTTTACCGGTGATGAAAAAAGTTATAGAAAAATGTAAAGAAAATAATCAAATTTTTTGTTTTGAAACAGGACAGGAATTACCATCTACTTTAAAAAGGACCATTATAGAGATTGGTTTGGATAATGTTGGTATAAATTTAGACCCTGCTAATTTAATTTTATATGGAAAAGCAAATCCTCTTGATGCTATTGAAATTTTTGGTGAATATGTGAAAAGTATTCATGGAAAGGATGGGTTATGGCCTAACAGAGATGAATATCTTGGTAAGGAAGTTCCTATAGGAGAAGGTATGGTAAATTTCCCGGTTCTTTTGAGAAGAATGAAAAAGAAAGGTTTTAATGGACCGATAATTATAGAAAGAGAAATAAGTGGAGAAAAACAGATTGAGGACATAAAAAAAGCAATAGTATACTTAACCCCATATGTTTAAAATGAAAAAAATAATTATTTTGCTTTTTCTTTTAATTTCTTTGAATTTGCTTAGAAGTGATAATTATAAGAACAAATGGGTCTGGATTTATGGTTTTGATATTCAAAAAGAACAGGATGTTGAAAAAATCAAAGAAATTTTAAATAAGGCAAAAAAAAATGATTATAATGGAGCAGTTTTTTCAGCAGGGCTTGATTCTTTGTGTAAAAAAGATGAGAAATACTTTAAAAATCTAAAGGAAATCAAGGCCTACTGTGAAAAACTCAATTTAAAACTTATACCTTCAGTTTTTTCAATAGGATATGGAGGAGGAATTCTTTCTCATAATAAGCATCTTGCTGAAGGGCTACCAGTAAAAGATGCACTTTTTATTGTTAATGGAAAAGAAGCAATTTTTGTCCCTGATTCCGATATTAAGATTTTAAATGGAAATTTTGAAGAATTTACAGAGAATAGATTTAAAAATTTTAATTTTCATGACCAGCCAGGAGAAGTAAGTTTTGTAGACCAGAATATTAAAAAAAGCGGAAATGCTTCTATAAGATTTGAAAATTTTACTGCAAATCAATATGGACATGGAAGAATAATGCAGGAGATTAAAATTAAACCATATAGATGTTATAGATTGAGTATATGGGTTAAAACAGAAAATTTAAAACCTGATGGATGTTTTAGAATGCTTGTTCTTGCCGATGGTAGAGACCTTGCTCCAAGGAGTTTTAATATCCCATCAACATCTGACTGGAGAAAAATTACAATGATTTTTAATAGTCAGAAATTTGATAGAGTTAAAGTTTATGCTGGAGTTTGGGGAGCAAAAAGTGGTAAATTCTGGCTTGATGACTGGATTATTGAAGAAATAGGACCTTTAAATGTTTTAAGAAGACCCGGAACACCGATAATTGTAAAAGACGAGGAAAGTGGAGAAATATATGAAGAAGGGAAAGATTATGAACAAATAATTGACCCGAACTTTAACTTATGGAAAAATTTTGACAGGGATTATCCCAAAATTAAAATAACTTCAGAAAGTCGTATAAAAAATGGGCAGAGATTAAGAGTAAGTTGGTATCATCCAGTTTTAATTTATGAAAGTCAAATTACAGTTTGTATGGCAGAGCCTGAAGTTTATGAAATTTTTGACCATGAAGCAAAATTATTGTGGGAAAATATTAAATATGAAAAAGTTTTGCTGAGTATGGATGAAATAAGAATGGGCGGAACATGTTCTGCCTGTTCAGGAAAAGATATGGCTAAACTTTTAGATGAATGCGTGACAAAACAGGTTAATATTTTAAGGAAATATAATCCAGAAACAGAAATTTATATATGGTCAGATATGTTCGACCCAAATCATAATGCAATAAACAAATATTATCTTGTAGAAGGAGATTTTACAGGGTCCTGGAATTATATACCAAAAGATATTATTATTGCCGTCTGGGGAGGAAAACCGAGAGAAAAAAGTCTGGAATTTTTTAATAATCAGGGGTTTAAGGTTCTTGTTGCTTGTTATTATGATGCAGGCAATATGAATGATGTTAAAAAATGGTATGAAATTTCAAAAAAATTCAATAATATTGTTGGTTTTATGTATACTACATGGGGAAAAAAATATGATTTCATAGAAGATTTTGCAGAGATTTTATGGAAATAATTAAAAGGCAGAATTAATTATTTTAAGAAAATCATCCTTACTTAAAACAAATTTCATTTTCTTCATTGCTCTTTCACAACCTTTAATAGACAGATTTATAAGTTCTTCTATATCTTCTTTTTTTGCACCAATTTCTCTTAATTTAGAAGGTAGTTTTAATGAAGTTATGAAGTTCTTAAGTTCTGAAGTAGTTCCAATAACTTTTTCAATTTCTTTTATTTCTATTTCATAATTTTTTTCTTTTAAAAATTCAAGAACATAGGGTAAAAGCAAAGCATTACCTGTTCCATGATGTGTTTTATATTTGATTGTTAAGGAATAACCTATACCATGGACTATAATTGTTCCTGTTCTATTTATTGCATATCCTGCAAATGTTGAAGCAAGGAATATTTTCTCTTTACTTTCTTTATCTCCTTCTACTCCTTTTTTCAAATTTTCCTTTAATAGTTTTAATGATTCTATTGAAAAAAATCTTGAAATAAAATCAGAATTTGTTGCAAGATAACTTTCTACAGCATGAGAAAATGCATCCATTCCTGTTGCGGCAATAAGATATGGAGAAAGATAATCAAGTAAATCAGGATCTAAAATTGCCAGTTTAGGCATGATTTTTTCACTGCTAACTGTTTTTTTTGTTTTTTCTTTTTCATCTATTATTACTGCATACCTTGTTACTTCACTTCCTGTTCCACATGTTGTTGGAATTGCTATAACAGGTAATGGCTCATTTTCATATTCAACTTCTCCAAAATAATTTCTTAAAGAACCTTTATTTCTTGCCATAACTGCAATACATTTTCCTGCATCCATTGCACTTCCTCCACCTATTGCAAGAATTACATCACAATTTTCTTTTTTACATAATTCAATTCCTTTTTCCACATTTTCTATGTCGGGTTCTGGATTAACATCTGAAAATATAGAATATTGAATATTTTCTCTTTCAAAAATATTTTTAATTTTTTCTATTAAACCACTTTTGTAAATAAAATTTCTACCAGAAACAATTAGGACATTTTTTCCATAATTTTTTACAAGTACAAGATATTTTTCTATTCCATTTCTTTCAAAATAAATCTTTGTGGGGGTATAAAAATAGATTCCATTCATTTTTATCCTCCTTCTGTTTCAAATAAAATCAAAATTAACACCGAGAAATTTAAATTTGTCAAAAAATTCAGGGAAAGAAATATCAACACATTCACAATTTTCTATAAGTGTTTGACCTTCTGCTATAAAAGAGGCAATTATAAGAGACATAGCAATTCTGTGGTCATTCCATGAGTTTACTTTTGCTCCTTTCAATTTCTTAACACCTTCTATAATAAATCCATCTTCCTTTTCTTCTATTTTTGCTCCAAGTTTTTTCAATTCAGTGGAAATAGATTTAATTCTATCAGATTCTTTAACTCTTAATTCTTTTGCACCTTTAACAATTGTTTTTCCCTCAGCAATACTACCTAAAACAGCAACAAGTGGAATTTCATCTATTATGTTTGGAACTTCTTCAGGTAAAATTTCTATTCCTTTTAATCTCTCGGTGTATTCTATTTTTATATCTCCTACAGGTTCTCCAGAAATCTCTTTCTCCTTTAAAATTTCAAAATTTCCACCCATTCTTTCCAATACGTTTAAAAAACCTGTTCTTGTGGGATTCAGAGATACATTTTCTATAATTAATTCTGAATCAGGAACTAAAGTTGCACCTGCAATAAAATAACAGGCAGAGGAAAAATCTCCAGGAATGTATACTTCTTTCCCCTTTAACCTTTGATGTCCTTTTACAATTATTTTATTTTCTATTTTTTCTATTTCTCCATCAAAGTATTTAAGCATTCTTTCTGTATGGTCTCTTGTCTGACAGGGTTCTTCTATAATACTTTCTCCATCAGCAAAAAGTGTTGCGAGAATTAAACAACTTTTTACCTGTGCAGAAGCAACTTCCATTTTATATTTTATTCCTTTCAATTTATTCCCTATGATAGTTAAAGGAGGATATCTGTTATTGTCTCTCCCGTAAATTTCCCCTCCCATCATAGTAAGGGGTTTTATTATTCTATCCATAGGTCTTTTTCTTAATGAAGAATCACCGGTTAAAACAGAATAAAAGGGATTTCCTGCCAGTATCCCTGAAATAAGACGGATTGTTGTTCCTGAATTACCACAATCAAGAATATCTTCTGGTTCTTTAAATGGACATCCATCTATAATTAACCCATCATCTTTTTCATTTATCTCTACTCCAAGATTTCTTAAGCAATTTAAAGTTGATAGACAATCCTTTCCTTTTGAATAATTAAAGATATGAGTTTTCCCTTCTGCTATACTTCCAAATATTAAACTCCTATGAGTTATTGATTTATCTCCCGGGAGTTGGACTTTACCACTTATTTTTTCTGGTTTTTTAATAAAGGTATTCATTTTACATCTTCTTTTTCATAAGTTTTATAAAAGGAGTAATTTCTTCCATCAGATTTCCAAATTCTTCAAGATTTATTGATTGATACCCATCAGAAAGTGCTTCCTCTGGTTTAAAATGAACTTCAATTAGAAGTCCATCTGCTCCTGCTGCAATTGCTGCCTTACTCATCGGTATAATAAGTTCTCTTCTTCCAGTTCCATGGCTTGGATCAACAACAACCGGTAAATGAGTTTCTCTTTTAAGTATGGGTATTGAACTTAAATCAAGAATATTTCTTGTAAATTCAGAATCAAAAGTTCTTATACCTCTTTCACAAAGAATGACATTATTATTTCCTCCTTTAAGTATATATTCTGCACAATTTAAAAATTCTGAAATTTTTGCAGAAAAATTTCTTTTAAGTAGAACTGGTTTATTTGTTTTTCCGACCCTTTCCAGCAATCTGTAGTTAAACATATTTCTTGTCCCTATCTGTAAAATATCACTTACTTCACTTACAAGTTCAACTTCTTCTGTAGATAAAACTTCAGTAATTACAGGCATTTTAAGTTCTTCCTTTACCTCCTTTACTATTTTTAAACCTTCAGTCCCAAGTCCAAGGAAAGAATAAGGAGAAGTTCTTGGTTTAAATACAGCACCTCTTAAAATTTTTGCTCCTTTTTCCTTTATATATTTTCCTGTAATTAAAAGTTGTTTTTTATTTTCTACTGAACATGGACCAGCCATAATAACAAAATATCCCTCCCCTATTTTAATCCCATTAACATCAATTATTGTATCTGCTGGATGAAAATCTCTACTTGCAAGTTTATATTCTTTTAAAATGCTAATAACTTCACTTACTCCAGGTAATATACGAAAAGTTTCATCAGATATACTTCTTGTATCTCCAATAATTCCAATTATTGTTCTTTCAATTCCTCTACTCACATGGGCTTGAAATCCAAGTTTTTCTATTTTTTCAACCACTTTTTCTATCTCTTCTTCTGTCGCTCCCTGTCTCATTATAATTAAGTCAGCCATATATACCTCCTTTTACAATTTTTTGTTTTCATTTCAACCTCCTTCTTTTGGATATGAACCAAGAATTTTCAAAAATATAGTTGAATTTTTAATTTTGTCAAGTGCTTTTTTAACGTTCGGTTCATCTTTATGTCCTGTAAAATCAACAAAGAAAACATATTCCCATGCTTTTTTCTTACTCGGTCTTGATTCAATCCTTGTTAGATTTATTTTTTCTTTTTTAAATGGAACAAGAATATCATGTAAAGCACCAACTTTATCTTTTATAGAAAAAAGTATAGAAGTTTTATCATTTCCTGTTTTTTCAGAAAAATTATTTCCTATAACCAGAAATCTTGTAATATTTTCTCTGAAATCTTCTATTCTTTCCGCAATTATATTCAGATTATACATTGAAGCAGCAACTTCTGAAGCAATTGCAGCAGATTTTTTTTCATTCAATATTTTTTTAACAGCACTTGTTGTGCTTTCTGTTTCATATATTTCTACATCGGGTAAATTCTGACTTATCCAGTTTCTACATTGAGCAATTGCCTGTGGATGAGAATATAATTTTTTAATATCCCGTATTGTTTTTTCTCTGGAAAGTAAAAAATGGTGAATTTCAAGAATTATTTCAGAAGTTATTTTTAAATCACTTTCAATAAAAACATCAAGGGTATGTGTAACAACTCCTTCTATTGAATTTTCAATTGGAACGACTCCATAATCTGCCCTTTTCTTTTCAACTTCTTTAAATACCTCATCAATAGTTTTTGCAGGTACATATCTGGCTTTCTCTCCAAACTTAATCAGTGCTGCTTGATGAGTAAAAGTTCCTTCAGGTCCAAGATAAGCAACAACGATTTCTTTAAACATTCCTCTATAAATCTTAAAAACTGTTTCCATTATAACTTTAATATCTTCAGGTTTTAAAATTCCTTTACTTTTTTTCGTTAACCTTTCAAGAATTTTCTTTTCCCTTGATGGGTCAAATAAAGGTTTGTTTTTTTTACTTTTTATTTCAAAAATTTTTTTTACAAGTTCTGCCCTTGCATTCAAAAGTTCTATTAATTTTTCATCTATCAGGTCAATCTCTTTTCTAATTTTTTCAAGTTCTTCCATTTTTTCTCCTTATATGAGTTCTTTTAATATTTTTAATATTTCTTTTTCTTCAACTATAATTCCAGTGCATACTTTTCCTATTTTTAAAGGAAGAACAAATCTTATTCTATCTTTTCTGACTTTTTTATCATATTTCATAAATTCAATAATTTTTTCCAGATTTAAATTTTTAAAAGAATTTGATAATTTAAATTTTTTTGCGAGTTCACTAATTCTTAAATAAACTTCTTTGTTGCAAAAACCATTTTTATAGGCGATATAACTTTCTCCAATCATTCCAAGTGATACTGCATCTCCATGTGAAAATTTTTTTATGTTTGAAATTTCAATTGCATGACCAAGAGTGTGTCCAAAATTTAAAATTTCTCTCAATCCTTTTTTTTCTTTTTCATCTTTTTTAACAATAGCCACTTTAATCTTCACACTTTCCATTATCAAAAAAGAGTAATTTTCGTCAATTTCATTAATTTTTATTTCTTCAAGGGTTTGGAATATTTTTTCATTTTTTATCACTCCATATTTTATTATTTCTGCTATTCCCTGTTTTATTTCTTTATATGGCAGAGTTGAAATTGTTTTTAAATCAATTATTATAAAAGAAGGTTGATAAAAAGAACCTATTAGATTTTTACCATTTGGCAAATTAATTCCTGTTTTTCCTCCAATAGAAGCATCTACCTGTGAAAGTAATGTTGTCGGAACTGAAATATATTTAATACCTCTCATATAAATAGAAGATACAAAACCCCCTATATCATTTATAACTCCGCCCCCAAGATTAATAATTGTATCATCTCTATTGATGCCAAATTTTATAAGATTTTCTATTATTTTTAAACATGTATTAAAGTTTTTCTGCTTTTCGCCAGGAGGTATAACAATTTCTTTAACTATTTTATTTTCTTTTTCAATAGATTTTTTGACTTTTTCTCCATAAAATGGAAAAACATTATTATCACTTAAGATAACAAATTTTTCTCCAAATTTGCTATCCTTTATTTTTTCTCCAATTTTCTCCAGTTGGAAATCAATATAGATGTAATGAGTATTTTCTCCAAGATTAACTTTGATTTTTTCCATTTTCCTTTTTTAATATTTCTATTATCTCATTTACAACTTCCTCTATTGTTTTTTTAGTTGTATCTATTTTATAATTGACTCTATCATAATATGGCTTTCTCATTTCAAGTAATTCTTTAATTGTTTCTATAACATTTTTTGATTTTAAAAGTAAGGGTCTATCTTTTTTTGGTAAAGTCCTTTTATAAATTTCTTCAGGAGTTGCGGTAAGGCATATTAAAATTCCATTTTTTTTTAAATTTAAATAATTTTTTTCTCTTATTATCGCTCCCCCCCCAACTGCAATAACACAATTTTTTAAATTTGAAACTTCCTCAATGACTTTTTCTTCAACATTCCTGAAATATTCTTCCCCTTTTACCTGAAATATTCTAACAATTCTGTCCTTTTCCCTTTCTTCTATTAATTCATCTGTATCAATAAAATTCATATTCAATTTTTTTGCAAGTAATACCCCGACTTCTGTTTTTCCTGTTCCCATAAACCCAACAAGAACAATATTTTTTTCCATTTTAAGACCAGAATTTTTTTATTCGTTTAAGATAATTATTGTAATTTTCCTTCAAATCCTCAAGACAGCCGTATCCAAATTTTTCTATATATTCATCTGCAAGAACAAAAGCAACTAAATTTTCTCCAATTATTGAGGCAGGAATAACTCCACAAATATCACTTCTTTCATAATCATATTTTTTTTCTTTAAAATCTCTTATATCAAAAGAATTAAGTCCTTTTTTAATTGTTGGGATTGGCTTAAAAAAACATTTTATCCATATATCTTCTCCATTTGTTATACCACCTTCTATTCCTCCTGAATTATTTGTTTTTCTATAAACTTTATCTTTATAAAAAATCTCATCATGGAATTCAAAACCAGTTAATTTACTTCCTTCAAAACCAATGCCAAATTCAATACCTTTTACTCCTGGAATACTTATAAGGATATAAGAAATTTTTGCATCGAGTCGTTTTTCCCATTGAACATAACTTCCAAGTCCAGGACATATCCCTTCAACAATAATTTCAAAAATACCACCAATTGTATCACCTTTTTCCTTAACTTTATCAATTTCATTCATCATTTCTTCCTCTTTTTTAATACATCTTACAGGAGAATTTTCAATAATTTTGTAGTTTTTTTTGACTTCATTTATATCTCCTTCATCTATAATATTTCCTATTTGTTTTACCCTGCTATAAAATTTTACATTGAATTCAGAAAGGAATTTTTTACATATAGCCCCTATTGCAACCCTCATTGCTGTTTCTCTTGCGCTTGCCCTTTCAATAACATTTCTTAAATCTGTATAATTATATTTTAAAAATCCCCATAAATCAGCATGTCCTGGCCTTGGAATATATCTTTCCTTACCCTCTTTAATTTTTTTTAAATCCATATATTCCTTCCAGTTTTCCCAATCCTTATTTTCTATTAAGATCGATATTGGAGAACCGATTGTCTTTCCATTCCTTATTCCACTTAAGATTTCAACCCTATCCTTCTCTATTTTCATTCTTTCACTTCTTCCATATCCTTTTTGCCTTCTTTCCAGTTCTTTATTTATATCTTCAATATCAACTGGTAAATTTGAAACCATACCATCAAGAATTCCAATTAAACTTTTTCCATGTGATTCACCCGCAGTTAAAAATTTTAGCATTCTTTCTCCTTTTGTATATTATAACTTAATAAGGTAATTTTAAAAAGCCCGTGGTCGGATTTGAACCGACGACTTGCTCATTACGAATGAGCCGTTCTACCACTGAACTACACGGGCTTTTTAATATTTTATCACTTTTTGAATAAAATTTACCCTTTATCTGGTTTCTGTGCCTAAAATTAAGGTTTATTTAAAGAACCATACTTTATAATTAACTCAAATTCTTCCTTATATTTTTTAAGAATGTTTCTATCAGTAGATTCAACAATCAATCTCAAAACTGGCTCTGTTCCGGAGGGTCTTATATGAATCCAGCCATCATTTCTCATAATTTTTATTCCGTCTGTAAAATCAATCTTTTCTTTTTTATATTTTTCTTTTATCTTTTCCATAATTCTTTTTATTTTTAAAGTTTCAATTTCATATTTCTCTTTTTTCATAAAATAAACTGGAAATTCTGAAACAATTTCAGATAATTTTTTTTCTTTTTTTGCCATATATTCCAAAATTAAACTTATGGCAACAAAACTATCTCTTCCATAATGACAGGGCCCATAAATAACTCCACCATTTCCTTCTCCCCCAATTATTGATTTTACCTTTTTCATTTTTTCAACAACATTCACTTCACCTATTTTTGTTCTATATACTTTAACTCCATAAATTTGTGCAATATAATCTATAATCATTGAAGTTGAAAGATTTACGACAACAGATGTTTTTATTTTTTCAAGTATATTTTTTACACATATAGCAAGCACCAGTTCTTCTCCAACTATATTTCCCTTTTCATCAACTATTGCCAATCTATCTCCATCAGGGTCCTGTGCAAATCCAATATCTGCGCGTTTTTCTTTTATATATTTTGAAAGTTGCCTCAATGTTTCTTTCTTTGGTTCAGGGTTGTGAGAAAAAATGCCATATGGTTTTTCATTCAGAATTTCAACATTGCAATCAAGACCCGTAAGAAAATCTTTTGTATATAAAGCACCTACACCCTGGCATACATCCACAACAACTTTAAAATTACAATTTTTTATTTTTTCAATCTCAACGCACCTGTAAATTCCTTCAAAATATTTACTTTTATTTTCAAAGTTATTTATAACCTTTCCGGGAGAATTTTTAAATGAAAACTTATCTTTTTTATATAACTCTATTAGTTTTTCCCCTTCTTTTTCATTTAAAAAAGTTCCTTTTTTTGAAAAGAATTTAATCCCATTATATTCAACTGGATTATGGCTTGCGGTAATGATAACTCCTCCTGCATTTTTACTTTTTTCTACAAGAAATCCAATCAATGGAGTTGGTGAAATTCCAGTATCTATAACATTTTTCCCTGATAAAAGAAGAGAAGAAATTAAAGCATATTTTAAAACTTCTCCTGAAATTCTTGTATCCCTTCCTAAAAAGACATTTTTTTCTTTTAAAAACATTCCATATGAAAGACCGAATTTATAAACAATTTCAGGAGTTAAAGAATCTAAATATATTCCTCTTATTCCAGAAACACTTATTTTAAGATTTTCACTCATATACACCTTCTGTTTTTAATATTTTGAGTATTTCTTCAGGATAAATTAAATACCTGTCAATTCCTTCGTTTTTTAATTTTTCCAATTTTACACTATTTTCTATTCTAAATGGTCCAACTTTTGTTCTTATTAATTTATTTTGAGTTCCACCACATCCAAGTTTTTCTCCTATATCCCTGCATAAAGCCCTGATATAAGTTCCTTTTGAACAAAGGACTTTAAATTCAATATAAGGTGGTGAAATTTTTAAAATTTCAATCTTTTTAATAATAACTTTTCTTGCTGGTGGCTGAATTTTTATTCCTTTTCTATAATATTTGTAGAGTGGTTTTCCTTTATATTTAATTGCAGAAACAAAAGGTGGTATTTGTTCAATCTCTCCTTCAAAACTTTTAAAAACCTGAATTATTTTATTTTCATCCAGATTTTCAATTTTTTTTTCTTCTATAATTTTGCCTTCAATATCATCCGTGTCTGTTTTAACTCCCAAAAGAACTTCAGTAATATACTCTTTATCAAAATTTAAAAATTTATTCGAAATTTTTGTCATATTTCCAAGGCATATAATTAAAACTCCTTCTCCTATTGGGTCAAGAGTTCCGCCATGTCCAATTTTGTCTTTAAAATTAAATTCTTTTTTTATTATTCTGATTACGTCATAAGAAGTTATCCCTCTTGTCTTATATATGTTTATTATTCCATCCATTTTAGTTCTTTTTTTATTAAAAACTCTGCCTCTTCCATTTTTTTATTTTTAAGAAAACAACCAGATGCTTCTCTATGTCCCCCTCCACCAAATTTTTTTGCAATATTTTCAACATCTATCTTTCCCTTACTTCTCATACTGACCTTAATACCATTCTCTTTTTCTTTAAATAATACGCCTACTTCAATTCCTTTTATTGAAATTAAAAAATCAACAAATCCCTCTGTGTGTTCCTCTTTTGCTTTTGCTTTTCTGAAAAATTCTTTGTATATTTTCATAAAACATATTTTTTTTCGTTTATCAAATTTGAGAGTTTCAAGTGCTAATTTAAAAAGATTTATGGACTTAATCGGTTTTTCAAAAAATATTTTTTGAGCAATTTTTTCCGGATTAATTTTTATATCAATTAAGTTTTTTACAACTTCCATAGTATAATTACTTATATGATGCAAAAAACCACATGTATCGTATAAAATTGAAGTATATAAACAGGTCGCTATTTTTTTATCAATGTTTTTTAATTCCTCGCATAAAAAATATATCATTTCTCCTGTAGAAGAAAATGAAGGATTAATCCAGTTTATATTGCCAAATTCAGAATTGGTTATGTGGTGGTCAATATTTATTATAAAAGATGTTTTTTTAATAATTTCTTTGACATTACCAATTCTTTCCAGATTGCCACTATCAAGTATAATTCCAACTTCAAATACCTTTTTCTCATCAAATTTAGAATATGTTTTTATAATTTTTGAATGGGGAAGGAATTTAAACATAGAAGGAATTTTGTCATGATTTACAATTTCTACCTTTTTATTTAATTTTTTTAAACATAAATAAAGGGCAATTTCACTTCCAATCCCATCACCATCAATATTAATATGAGAAGTTATTAAAAATGCTTCCTTATTTCTTAATACTTCTAAAATTTCAAAAATTTTTTCTTTATCCTGTTGCTGTAATTTTACTTGCATAAAAAATCTCCATTAATATTTTTTTCAATTCATCAATTCCTTCTTTAGTTTTTGCAGAAACAAAAATAAATTCTGGATACATTTTTTTTATAATTTCAAGTTCTTGATGGGGTAAAAGGTCAATTTTATTAAAAACTTCAATTCTTGGTTTATTTTCTATTTCAAGAGTTTTTAATACCTCTGATATAGTATTTTTTTGAGTTTCTAAATTTGGTTTTGAAATATCATATACACAGATAAGTAAATCTGAATATTTAACTTCTTCCATGGTTGACTTAAATGCTTCAATTAAATGATGCGGAATATTTTTTAATAACCCTACTGTATCGCTTACCAGGCATATTTTATTATCGCCAAGATAAACTCCTCTCGTTACAGGGTCAAGGGTAGCAAATAATTTATCTGCAACATATAAATTTGAAGAACTCAATGAATTTAATAAACTGCTTTTACCGACATTTGTATATCCTAAAAGAGATGCAGTTGGAAACATTTCTCTTGACTTTCTCAAAATTTCTCTATGTTTTTCTATATTCTTTATTTTCTCTTTTAATATATGAATTCTATCCTTTATTCTTCTTCTATATACTTCAAGTTTCATTTCTCCAGGACCTCTTGTACCAAGTCCTCCACCAAGACGGGAAAGAGAAACTCCATGACCGGTTAATCTTGGAAGTAAATAATTGAGTTGTGCAAGTTCAACCTGAAGTTTACCTTCTTTGGAATGGGCATGTTCTCCGAAGATGTAAAGGATTAATTCTGTTCTGTCAATAACTTTAACATACAGGAACTCTTCAATATTTCTCTGTTGAACAGGAGTAAGGTCTTTTTCAAAAATAAGAACTGCAATATTATTTTTCTGAATGAACTCTTTAATTTCTTCTAATTTGCCTTTTCCTATATAAGTTGCTGGATTTATTTGTGGAAGATTGACATAAAAAATTTCTATTATTTTTATCCCTAAAGTTTTTGATAATGCTTTTAACTCTTCAGTTTCTTCTTCTATTTCATAACTATGTTTATCTTTTATTATTACCAATACCCCTTTTTTACCAACGAAAGTTTCTGGTAAGTTTTCAATAAGTTTTTTCACTTTTGAATAATACTTTTTACTTTTAATACGGTTAACCTGTCTCTATGGCCAATTCCTCTTCTATATCCTGTCTTTGCAGTTTTTCTGAAAACATATAATTTTCTACCCTTTTTTTCTTCTAATATTTCACAGATTACTTTTACATTTTCAAGTTTATTTTTTTCTGTAATCATTTCTTTACCATCAAAAAAACACACAGGTGTTAATTCAATTTCTTCTCCTACTTTTTTATCCTTGATCTTTAAGACCGAAAATTTTAAACCTTCCTTAACTTTTATTTGTTTACCACCGAGTTCAATAAAGGCATACATTATTCACTCCTTTTTTCAATAAATTGAATATCCTTTAACAAATTGTTAATTTTTTCTTTTATTTCAATTTTTTTATTTTTCTCATTTTCAATAACTTCTACTGGCGCTTTTTTAATAAATTCTTCATTTTTCAATCTTTCTTCAATACCTGATAATATTCCTTTTAGTTTTTCTATTTCCTTTAACTTTTTGTTTTTTTCTTCTAAAATATTTATTATACCATAAAAAGTTATACCAAGTACACCTGATTTTAGATGCCTTACAAATATATCTTTTCCCTCTGTGAATTTTTTTATTTCTTTCACTCCTGCAAGTTTTTTTATAATTATTTTTTCAAGTTCATTCAAATTTCCATCATAAAAACATTCAACTTCCTTTTCCATTGAAATTTTAAACCTAGTTTTTATGTCTCTTATCGTTACCACTATTTCCTTTACATTTTCAAAGATTTTATTTGTTTCTTCATCATAAAAGTTAACAGGTTCAGGCCATTTACTTATAACAATACTTTCACTTTCAAATTTAATATAGTTTTTCAAATTTTGAAAGATTTGTTCTGTGATAAATGGAATAAAAGGATGAAGAAGTTTTAAAGAAGTAGTCAACGTTTCAAAAAGAACCGGAATTACCTTGTTTTTTATATAATTTTCATCCTGATAAACTTTTGAAATTTCTATATACCAATCACAGAATTCATGCCAGAAAAAGTCGTAAAGATTATTTAATGCTTCATTAAAATAAAATTTTTCAAGAGAATTGGTTGTTTTTTTAATTGTTTCATCAAGTTTCATTAATATCCATTTTTCAGGGAAATAAATATCATTTCTATCTTTTAAAAAACTGACATTTTCTATATTTAATTCATTACACCTTTTTAAAATATATCTTGATGCATTCCATATTTTATTGGTAAAATTTCTACCTTTAATATGAAAATCTGAAGATAGAAAAACATCCTGTCCAAAGGCAGTCAGTGAAATTAAACTGAATCTTAGACTATCTGCACCGTATTTATCAATTATTTCAACTGGGTCTATGACATTCCCAAGCGATTTACTCATTTTTTTACCTGTGCTATCTCTCACTGTTCCATGAATGTAAACATTTTCAAAAGGAATTTCTCCCATAAACTCAAGCCCTGCCATAACCATTCTCGCCACCCAGAAAAATAAAATTTCCTGTGCTGTTACTAAAGTGTCTGTAGGATAAAAAATTTCAAGGTCCCTGGTTTTTTCAGGCCAACCAAAAACAGAAAAGGGCCACAGCCATGAAGAAAACCATGTATCAAGAACATCCTCATCCTGATAAATTTCATAACTGCCACAATTCGGGCATTTCTGAGGTATTTCTTTTTCAACTATAGGAGGGCATTTTTCATTTTTGCAATACCACACAGGAATTCTATGTCCCCACCATATCTGTCTACTTATGCACCAGTCCTTAATATTATAAAGCCAGTATAGATAAACTTTTTTCCATCTTTCAGGATAAAATTTTAATTTTCCTTCTTCTGCTACTTTTATTGCTGGTTTGGATAAAGGTTTCATTTTAACAAACCACTGATTTGAAAGATATGGTTCAATTACTGTATCGCATCTATAACAGTGCCCTACCCTATTTGTATAATCCTCAATTTTTGAAAGGAGTCCAATTTTTTTTAGTTCTTCAACTATAATTTTTCTACATTCAAATCTATCATAACCTTTGAATTTCCCAGCATTTTCATTCATAATCCCTTCTTCATTCATAATTAAAACAAAATCAAGATTATTTCTTTGAGCAATTTCAAAGTCATTTGGGTCATGACAAGGCGTTACTTTAACCGCTCCTGTCCCGAATTCAATTTCTACTTTTTCATCTGAAATTACCGGAATAATTCTTTCAACAAAGGGTAATTTTACTTTTTCCCCTATAAAATTTCTATATCTTTCATCTTTTGGATTTACAGCAACTGCAGTATCACCGAGCATTGTTTCAGGTCTTGTTGTTGCAACTTCAATAAATCCACCATTTAAAAGTGGGTATTTTATATAATAAAGATAACTTTTTTCATCTTTATATTCAACCTCTTCATCGGATAGGGCAGTTTCACATCTTGGACACCAGTTTATTATTTTTTTACCCTTATATATTAATCCCTTTTTATACAATTTTATGAAACATTCCTTTACAGCATTTGATAACATTTCATCCATTGTAAATCTTGTTCTTGTCCAATCACATGAAGCACCAAGTTTTTTCAATTGAAAAATAATTCTTGAACCATATTTTTCTTTCCACTTCCAGACTTCTTCAATAAATTTTTCTCTTCCAAGTTGTTTTCTTGTTAATCCCTTTTTGAGTAATTCCTTTTCAACTACATTTTGAGTTGCAATCCCAGCATGGTCTGTTCCTGGAACCCATAATGCATTAAGACCAGACATCCTTTTCCATCTTATCAAAATATCCTGAATTGTATTATTCAGAGCATGTCCCATATGTAAAAAACCTGTAATATTTGGAGGTGGAATAACTATTACATATTTTCCCTTTTTACTGTCAGGTTTAACATAAAAATAAGATTTTTCTTCCCACATTTTATAAATTTTTTCCTCTACTTCATGTGGATTATATTTACTTTCCATTTTATTTTTCCCCTAAATGAATTATTTCGCTCAATTCATTTATTACCATAATATCCGTATTATTAAAAACAATTTCTTTTATTTTTTCCCGAATATTTTCAATTTCTTTTTTTTCACTGTTAACAAAACATAAACCTATTACTGTTCTTTGCCATTTATCATGATAGTCAACTTCTGCAATTGAAACATTAAACTTTGATTTTATTCTATTTTGAAGTGATTGAACTACTCTTCTTTTATCTTTTAAACTTGAACTACCCGGTATAATAATTTCAAATTTTAAAGTTCCTATAAACATAAATAATTATTTTAGCATGAATTTAAATTATTTTCCAGTTTTTTAAACACCTTTTGATATACGATTTTTAAAGGAATCTGTTTTCCTTCTGAAATTTTTTTACAATCCTCATATTCAGGTGATATATTTATAAGTTTTCCGTCAAGATATGAAAATTTTACTTTTATTTTTCCAAATTCAGTTTCAATTTCTTTTATTTTTCTTTCTAATATAACCCTATTTTCTTTCCTGTATCTAAAACCGAGAGTAGTACTTTCCTCAAACAAAATTTTACTTATTTTTTGGAATTTTTCTTCCGGAACTATAATCTCTATTTTAAAAACAGGTCTATTCTTTTTTCCAATTCCACAGAATACAGAAACATCAAAAGCACCATCTTTATAAAGTTTTTCTACAAGGTGACCGATTAAAACTGGATTCATATCATCAATATTAGTTTCTATAAATACTACACTTTCTCTTTCATCCTTTTTTTCTCCTATTAGAAATTTCACCATATTTGGAGATGGGTCTTCTCTTGTTCCTGCACCATAACCAACTTTATTGATAAAAAAATCTGAAAGTTCAGATGAAAAATTAGAAATTCCTTTAATTATTGAAGCCCCGGTAGGAGTAGTTATTTCATAAGGAACATTTTTAATAATTGTTGGTACTCCTTTTAAAATTTCTATTGTTGCAGGAGCGATTTTTGAAATTCCTACAGAACTGGAAAAAACTTTTTTTATTTCAAGCAATTCAATCCCGATTACAACTGTTGCTATTTCTATAATTGCATCAATCTGACCCACTTCGTGAAAATGTAGTTTTTTTTTCTCTTCTGAATGAACTCTACTTTCTCCTTCTGCAAGAATATCAAAAATTTTTATTATTTTTTCCTTTATATCGGGATGAAATAAACTTTTTTCAATTATTTTGCAGATTTCATTACAGGAAGTTTTATCATTCCATTTACCAACAGGAATAACTGAAAATTGCGTTCCTTCTATAAAATGACCAAAATGAGTTTTCCTTTTTATTTTTTTTGTCTGTATTTGATAATTTTTAAGAGGGAGTTTCATAAGTTCCTTCTTAAGAAGTTCAATATCAAGGCCTGCATCTATTAAACTTCCAGCCAGCATATCTCCCGCACATCCATCAAAAACTTCAAAATATCCAACTTTTTTCATTATTTTTTCTTTGAGATTACTTGTGAAATAGCATTTTTTATTACATCAATTCTGGTTTCTTCTTTAAACCTTAAAGTTACAACATCTTCCTTAATTTTTTCCACATCTCCAATCAATCCTCCAACTGTAATAACCTTATCTCCTTCCTGAAGTTCATCAAGCATTTTTTTATGAAGTTTTGCCTTTTTTTGCTGTGGTAGGATAAGCAGAAAATAAAAAATAAAAAATATCAGGATCAGAGGTAATAATGCCCCCACAGGAGATGGTTGAGCAGGAGTTGTTTGTGCATATATTAAATTCATTTTTTCCCCTCCTTATTTTTTCTTTTTTTTCTTTCTTTTTGAGTTTTCATATACTTTTCTGTATATTCTTTTAGATTTTTTGAAACAAGGTAATTAATTGTCCCTTCTGGATATGTTCCGTCTTCCCTTTTTTTTCCAGCAGGGATACCTGTTAAAATTTCTATTCCTTCATCAATAGTGTTTACAGCCCATATATGGAATAAACCTTTTTCAATTGCTTCTATTACTTCATCATTCAAAACAAGATGTTTCAAATTTTTCTGAGGAATAATTACACCCTGTTTTCCTGTCAATCCTTTTGCTTTACATGTGTAATAAAACCCTTCTATTTTTTCATTTATTCCCCCAACTGGCTGAATTTCTCCTTTCTGATTTACAGAACCTGTAACAGCAATTCCCTGTTTAATAGGAACATTTGCAAGAGCAGAAAGTAATACATATATTTCAGTTGAAGATGCACTATCTCCTTCAATTTCTTCATACAATTGTTCAAAACATATACTTGCAGAAAACGAAATCATTTCCTCCTGTCCATATTTTTCATTAATATAGGTATTTAATATCAAAAATCCTTTATTATGAATTTTTCCAGCAAGTTTGACTTCTCTATCAATATTAATTACACCTGCCCTCCCGGTATAAACATTACAAGTTATTTTTGTTGGCTTTCCGAAACTATAATCTCCAAGGAAAATAACTGATAGACCATTTATCTGCCCTATTTTTTCACCATCTGTGTCAACAATTATTGTTCCTTCTTTTATTAATTCTTCAATCCTTTTTTCAATTAAATTTGACCTGTAAATTTTTTCTTCAAGTGCTTTTTTAACATGTTTTTCCTGAACAATTGGAGAATTATCAAGTTCTGCCCAGTAATTTGCTTCTCTTATAAGGTCTGCAATTTCTATAAATCTTGTTGTTAATTTATCTCTATCTTCCACTATTCTTGAACCATATTCTATTATTTTACCAACTGCGAATTTATCAAAATGTTTTAAATTTTCTTCCCTGCATATTTTACTTATAAATGAGGCATAGTTTTTATAACCTTTTTCATCTTTTTCCATAATTGTGCTGAAATCTGCTCTAACTTTAAATAATTTTCTGAAATCTTCATCATAAGCATAAAGTAAATAATAGAAAATTGGATGTCCGATTAAAATAACTTTTACATTCAATGGTATAGGAGTGGGTCTTAAAGTAGGAGTGTTAATCAATCTGAATTGTTCATTTAAATCTTCAATAATTATTTCATTATTTTTTAACGCTCTTTTTAATGTTTCCCAGGAATAATAATTTTTAAAGATATCAAGGACCTGTAAAATTAAATATCCACCATTTGCCTTATGTAAAGCCCCTGGTTTTATCATTGTAAAATCTGTTACCATTGCTCCAAAATGGGGTCTATATTCTATTCGTCCACATAAATTATAAGCAGTTGGATTTGTTTCTTTAATTACAGGAGCACCTTTTGTTTGTGAATTATCAATTAATACATTCACAGTATATCTGTATAAACTTGTTTCTCTATCAGGAAGTTTAAATCCGGGAAAAAGTTCAATTTCCTTTTTTTCTTTAAAATCATCTATATTTTCTATCATATCCCTTTCAACTTCATCAAGATATTTACACACTTCGCTAAAATTAGCATATTTTTCTTTAAGTTCCTGAATCCTTGGAGAAACTGTAAATTTTGCTGTTTCTTTTTCAAGTTGTTTTAATTTCTCTTTCGCTTCCTTTTCAAATTCTCTTATTTTTCTCAATATTTCATTTAATTGTTCATATAAAAATTCCTGTTTTTTTCTTATTTCTATCTTGACATCATCTGTTAATTTTTCTATATCTTCATCTGAAAGCAATTGGCCTTCTATTAAAGGACTAAAAGTTATTCCTCCGGGTGTATGTTTTATCTGAAATCCATAATCTTTTGCTGTTTTTTCCATTTTATCCAGAAGTTCGTTTCTTTTATTTTGAAACTCTTTTATTATTTGATTTTTATGTTCCTCATAAATCTCACTTTCAAATGTTTTTGGAAGTTCTACTTTTAATTCATTTACAAGAGATTCCATATCCTTTTTAAATTCATTTGCTTTTCCATGAGGGAATCTCAAAACATTTGGAGTATCTGGATTTGTAAAATTATAAACATAACACCAGTCATCAGGAGTTTTCCCTTTTTCTGCTATCTGTTTTACTGTCTGTTCAACTGAGGTTGTTCTTCCACTTCCTGTTATCCCTGAGACAAAGATATTATATCCTTTGCTCTTTATTTTTAATCCAAATTCAAGTGCTTTTTTAGCTCTTTCCTGTCCTATAATTCCTTCAAGTGGTGGAACCTCTTCAGTTGTATTAAAATTTAAAAATTTTAAGTTATATTTTTCTTTAAGATATTCAACATTTACTTTGTATTTTTCCATTTTTTCAACCCTTTTTAGTTAAATAATCTTACAATTTTACAGTTATAAAGTCAAATTCTTTAACTTGAAAAATAATTGAAAGCATCAATGTTTATTTTAAGGACTTTTTCTGGAAGGAAATTTTCAATTGCGGTTATGAAACTCTGCTTTTTTAAAGGAATAAATTTTGATGCAAATCCAAGCATAAGTGTATTAATTACCTTTGTTGAACCCAATTTTTCTGATATTTTTGTAAAATTTTCAATATAAATATTAGGGGTTTTTGATTTCAAAAATTCAATAATTTTTTCATATTCATATTCTTTGCCAGGAATAAAAACAGGGAAATTATTTACAACCATTATTCCATTCTTTTTTAGATAATAGGAAGTCCTGCACGCTTCCATAGGTTCAAATCCGATTATTAAATCTGCCTCTTTTAGAAGTATTTTAGGTCCGAAATTACAGTTCAATCTTACATGTGCCTCCACAGAACCACCTCTTTGAGCCATTCCATGAATTTCAGACCCTTTAACACTAACCCCTTCAATTACTGCAGCATTTCCTATTAAATTAGAACAGAGGATAATTCCTTGTCCACCAACACCACAAATTAAAATATCAAATTTCTTTTTCATTTTTTTTGATTGCACTAAATGGACATATTTGTTCACACATTCCACAACCACTGCAAAAAATATTTATCTCAATACTATCATTTACCAGGTTAATTGAAGGACAACCGATTTCAAGACATAGTTTGCATTTTCTGCAGATATCTTTATCAATAAAATAAGCAGGTTTTTTAAAATCTGAAATATGTATGCACTCTCTTTTAAAAATTATAACTTTTACTCCTTCTTTTTCCTTTATTTGTTTTATCTTTTCAATAGAATCTTTAATTGAATAAGGGTCTACCTCAACCAGATTTTTAACTCCACAACCTTCAATAAGTTTTTTCAAGTCAATTTCAACTGTTTTATTTCCTTTAGCATTAATACCTGTCCCTGGATGTGGCTGGTATCCTGTCATTGCAGTAGTTCTGTTGTCAAGAATTGCTATAACTTGATTTGATTGATTATAAACTGCATTTATTAAACCTGGAATTCCTGCATGAAAAAAAGTTGAATCTCCTATAATTGAAATCACATATCTTTTATCAAATCTTGATATTCCTGTACCTATAGAAATACCACTTCCCATGCAAAGACATGTATCGATTGTTCCCAGTTTTATTCCAAGAGTATAACAACCTATATCACCGGGGAAAATTGATTCTTTTTCAAAAACTTTTTTAAGTATATAAAAAGAACCAGTATGAGGACATCCAGGACATAGAAAAGGAGTTCTTTCAGGTAAATTAATATTTATATATGTGGTTTTCTTTTTTCTGGAAAATGAGTATGCAATATCTTCTACAGAAAGTTCTCCCTCTTTTTTTACATCACCACTCATTTTACCTTTTATTTTTAATTCTAAATTATACTTTTTTGAACATATATAAACAAACTCTTCAGTTACAGGGTCTCCTTCTTCAAAAACAAATACAGTTTTCAATCCTGATAAAAATTTACCTAATTTCTTTTCAGGAACTGGATATGAACCAATTTTAATTAAAGGTAGAGATTTTCCTGTTAATTTTAAAAACTCTTTTACATAAACATAAGATAAACCAGAAGCAACAATTCCTGTAATTCCTTCTCCTTTCTGAATTTTATTTATTTTCAATTTTTCTACATTTCTTTTTATAACAGTGAGTTTTTTATTTAAGTTTATTATTGCCCTTCTTGCATTTGACGGAACCATTACAAACTGAGAAGGATTTTTTATAAAATCTGATACTTCTTTTTTTTCCTTCCTTTTTCCGATTAATACGTCCGATTTTCCATGAGATAATCTTGTAACACTCCTTATTAAAACCGGAATTTGATATTTTTCAGAAAAATCAAAAGCAAAAATTATTATATCTTTTGCTTCCTGAATTGTTGAAGGTTCAAAACAAACTATTTTTGCAAACTGTGCATATCTTCTTGAGTCCTGTTCATTTTGAGAAGAATGAGCATAAGGGTCATCTGCAACAATAATCAAAAATCCTCCAGCAATTCCTGTATAAGCAGATGTAAGTAATGAATCAGAAGCAACATTTAATCCTACATGTTTCATAATAACGCAACTTCTTCTCCCCGTTAAACTTACACCATAAGCATTTTCAAAAGCAACTTTTTCATTAATACTCCATTCCACATAAATATCTTCTTGTGAAATTTCAATAAGTGTTTCAGTTATTTCCGATGAGGGAGTTCCAGGATAAGCAAAAGATGCCGTTACTCCTCCTTCATATAATCCATAGGCAATTGCTTCATTCCCGAGTAAATATTTTTTCTCCATAGGCAAAAATTATAACATTTTTGTATGAATTATGGAATATATATCATCAAAATTTTTTTTGAAAAAGATAAACTTCAACTAAATAATAATACTCTCTCATGCCTTTTAATCTGCTTAAAAGTTTTTCATTAAATATATATTTTCTCTCATACAATTTTTCATATTCATCACCGAAGAAAAATTTTTTTAATTCTTTTGAAATGTCAGGGTTATTTATAAAATCAAAAATAAGAAAAAATCTTAAAGATTTTTTTTGTTTTTCATAAAGGATATCACTTAAAATTTTTAAATTATTTTTGTCTTTAATTCTGATAATCTTATTTTTCCCCTTATAATACCATACCAAAGGCGTTATTATTTCGTTATCATATTTTTCTGTTGTGATAATTATATCTCCTTCTTTTTCAATTTCCTGTATTTTTTTAAACATTTCTCTAAAAGGAATTAATTTACTTACGTCGTGATACTGAGAAATATCATTCAGATAATAAAAAATTAAAGATGGTAGAAGAAAAATAAAATTCAGATAAATAAGCAAATTTTTATAATTTAATTCTTGTATTCCAACTGTAAAAAATAAAAACCAGAAAATGGCAATGAAAATAAGATTTTGAGGCACAGTTGAAGGGAAAAAAACAAAAAATAGAGGAAGAATAAGGGATATTATCATTAAATATTTTTTTTCTTTCTGCATTTTTGAAAGTTTATTTAAACTGATTACAAAAATAGATAAATAGATAATTAAAGACGGAATTACAATTTTGAAATTAAAAGGATTAAGAGTTTCACCAAAAAAGAAGTAAAAAATAGTATAAGGTAATTTAAGTAGTAAAGGGATAGGTCTTCTTACGCCAAGAGTAAATTTTATTTGATAAGGGATTTTTAAAATCCAGGGAATATAAAATAAAAAAATAAAAAAGAAAGAGAAAACGAATTTTTTATTCATTCTTTTTAAAGTAAGAAGAGTTAATATTTGAATTAATATCACAATAAAACCAAAATTATGGGTATAAAGAATTAAAATATTGGAAAGACAGAAAATTGAAAAAAATTTTTTATTTTCAGTTTTTAAAAGTTTGATAAAAGCAATAAAAGAGAGGATTGTTAAAAAGGTCAAAAGTGTATATGATTTAAGTATTTGAGACCAAAGAATAAATGGGGGACTTAATGAAATAAATAAGGAAAATAATAAACCTGTTTTTTCATTGCCAAAATTTTTACCAAGAATATAGCCAGAAGGGATGCATAACAGACCAAATATTAAAGGTAAAATTCTTAAAATAATTTCACTTTCACCAAAATATAACCAGAAATGAACGAGTAAATAAAATAAAGGTGGGTGTGCATCATTAAATGTTATGTAATCAATCATCCATTTGATTGAATGTTTTCCAAGAGAGATAGCAAGCAATTCATCACACCAGAAAGAATGTTGTCCAAGATGGAAAATCCTCAAAAAAACTCCTGTGAAAAAAATTGCAAATACCAAAAATCCAGTTTTCTTATTCATTTCTTAAAACCGCCACTATACTTTTTTCTACAAAAAATTTCCAGATATTAAAAAAACTCAACTTTCTGGTTATAAATTCTTTTATTATAAAAATTTTTTCCACTTTAAAATTCTTTATTTCAGCCATTTTTAAAATAGAATTTTTATTAAAGTGATAAATTTGGGCAGGGATATGTAAGATCGCCTTACTTTTTAATGTAAATGGAAAAGTATTACTGATGAAAAACATATAATTTGAATGCAGAGGAGTTTTTATAATTAAAATTCCATTTTTTTTTAAAATTTTTTTAATTTCGTCTAAATAAATAATAGGATTTTTAACATGCGCAATTACATCCATTATTGTTATAATGTCAAATGTTTTTTCTGAAAAGTTTAAACTGTCAAATACCTTTAGTCCCTTTTTCTTACAGAATTCAATTGCAAATTGTGAAATTTCATATCCAATAACTTCATATTTTTTTTCCTTCATCATTTCCATAAAAATCCCTACTCCACATCCAATATCCAGAAGTTTTCCATTTTCAGGGATAAATTTTTTAAGTTTCAGATAGATTCTTTCAAAATATTTTTTTCTTTCATTATAATAAGGAAGATACCAATTTTCAAAATATTCTTTATTGTAGATTTTTTCTATATTTTCAGGTAAAGGGTATAAAAAAGATATTTCACATTTTTTGCAAAAATATATTTTATAATTTTCAATTTTTAATTTTAAAGTAGAATTTTCTCCGCAAAAAAGACATTTAACCATTTTTTAATTAATCAATCTGTATTTTATTAAGGTCCATATTGCCATAATTCCATCTTTTAAACGAATTTTTTTCCCTTCTTTTATACTTCTTGGGTTGTAACTAATTGGAACTTCATAAATTTTATATCCCTTTTTTCTTATTTTTGCTGTTATTTCAGGACAGAATTCAAAACCCTTGCATTTTAACTCTATGGATTTTATTACTTTCTTTTTAAACATCTTATAACAGGTTGGTTCATCTGTGATTTGCGCATTATAAAGGATATTGGTTATTATTGAAAGAATTCTCCCCCCTAAATAAAAAAATAAAGAAGATTTTTTCCCTCTTCCAAGAACTCTTGAACCATATACTACATCAACATTTTTTTCTTCTATTAATTCAACCATTTTTATCCAGTCCATAGGTTCATATTCAAGGTCAGCATCCTGAATAACTATTATTTCTCCTTTGACATATTTTAACCCTTCTCTAATCGCACTTCCTTTGCCTTCATTTACCTTTTTGAAAATTATTTTTATATTTTTATCTTTTATATTTTTTAAAATTTCAGTTGTTCCATCATTACTTCCATCATCAATAATAATAATTTCTTTTTCAATCGGCACTTTCTGTACTTTCTCCAGTATTTTCAGGATTGTTTCTTTTTCATTATAAACGGGTATTATCACCGAAAGTTTCATTTTTTTTCTCCCCTCTGTTAACCTCCGATGTTCGCAACTTTTTGATTATCAATCACTTATATCATTCAAATGTTAATTTTTTTATCTTATTTAATTCCCTCTGGTAAGAAATTCTATTTTCTACAAATATTTTATAATCTTTCGGGTTTATTTCCAAAAACTCTTCGTATTCACTTATTTTTTCCCTATCATTTATTTCTCCAAGATATTCTAAATAAGAAGAAAATTTCCATTCTTCAGGTTTGTTTATTAAATAAGCAGTAACTGGATTTAGATGAATATATCTGGTTAAATGTAAAAGTTGTTCATCTGTTTCAACTAAAACGGTTTTGTATCTGCTCTCCCATAGCGGACCTTTTCTTTTAACTTTTAAGTTAAAATATTTACTATAACTATCCAAAAGATTTTTCATAAACAAAACAATTCCTTTTTCGATTTCATTGGAAATTATAAGATGTATATGAGTAGGCATCAAACAATAAGCAATAATTTTTACTATTTTTTTTCCTTTATACTCTAACTCTTTTTTGTTATCCGGCATTCTCCAGTAATTAGAAAAACTATTTTTTCTTTCAAACATATAAAATTTGAAAAGTTCTAACATTCTTCTATAATCTTCATCACTTCTGAAAATAATATAATCTGCTATGCTCTTTGTAAAAACATGAAAAACCCCCTTTTCAAAAATTATTTTTTTCATTTCTAACTCCTTGATAGATAATGCTTTGCGAACATCGGAAGTTCACAAAGGGCATGGACTGAAAAGATTATATAAAAGGGTTCAATTGGCAATCTATATCTTATTGAAGCAAGAAAAAACATATGAAAAATTGTAAAGAATATTATTAAGGTATGAAAAAACAGTGCTTTTTTATTTTTAATTGAAATAAAAAATCCTATTATGAAAAAAGGCATCATAATACCAAAGGAAAAGACACTTATAAATCTATATAAAATTTTTCTTTCAAATTCAGTAGCATTAGGAACAATATTCCAGAATCTCTTAAATTTATTTTTCATTAGAAATAGAAATCTTTTAGGATTTTCTTTTATTACCTTAAAAGTCATTTTATAAAGTATTTTATCCCTTTGAATTTCTTCAATTTCAAGTATTCCTTCAGGGAAATAAGAGGAAGGTCCTCCTTCTGAATAAGGATTATTTCCTTCCCAGAAAACCCATCCACCCATCGTAGTCCCGGGGATAAATTTGTGAAAAATTCTATAATTTCTTATAATCCACGGCATTAATACAATACAGAAACCAGCAGAAAAAAGCAGTATTTTTTTCCATTTATCCTTCAAAAATAAAATATGAAAGATTGAAACAGGAAAAAATAATTGTATATTTGGTCTTGTAAGTCCAGCAAGTCCCATAAGAATACCTGCTTTTAAGGATAAATTTCTATTTTCCCCAACAATTTTTACAAGATAAAAAAATGTTAAAACAATAAAAAAGACAAATAGTGTTTCTGTAAGTAAAAAGCCAGTGTAAAAAATAAAGAAAGGATAAAATGCTGAAATCAGAGAAGAAAAAAATCCAGTTTTTTCATCAAAAACCTCTTTTCCAAGTAAGTAAATAAATACAACTGTTAATGAAGACAATATTGCCTGAAAAATTCTAATTCCTAAAAGATTAAACTTCAGAGAATATAAGATAGAAAGAATAAAGGGATATAAGGGCGGTCTAAATGCTTTTAAATTTTCAGAGACAATAAGACCTTTCCCCGAAAGAAAATTTTGAACCATTTTAAAATACTCATATTCATCATCAAAATAAAACTGATTTTTTAATGTTAAAATGAAAGCAAATCTTATTAAAAAAGCAGAAAAAAACAAAATCAAAATTTTTCTCTTATATATTCTCTCCATATTTTTACCTTGAAAGCAAATGAACTATTATGTCCATAAATTCCTATTCTTGGCATTGTATATTTTGTCATTTTCATTTTCCTTTTTCTATTAACTACTGCTCCTTTATATCCTGCTTTTTCAACTATTTCAATTACTTCTTTATTATAAAATCCATATGGATAACAGAAAAATTTTACTTCTTTACCAGTTTTATCTTCTATAATTTTTTTTGAATCAATAATTTCTTTCTCTATCTCTTCTTTTTCTAACTTTGTTAGGTCAGGATGGGTTAAAGAATGAGAACCAAATTCAACGCCATTTTTAGACATTTCAATAACTTCATTCCAGTTTAAAAATCTATCCCTCTCTTTATCTTTATATCTTGAAAAAAGTTTTTCAGTTCCTATAAAATTGACTGTTAGAAATATTATAAAGGGTAAATTTAAATTGTGGAGTATTTCATAGGCAAACAAAAAGTTGTCTGCAAAACCATCATCAAATGTAATCACAATCTTTTTATTTTTTCGGGAAAAAGAAACATATTGTTCAAGGTTCATAAATTCAAATTTTTTTGAAATGAAATAATTAATTTGCCTTTTAAATTTTTCAGGTTTCACTGTCAATGCATCGTTTTCATACCAAGGATTTATTCTATGGTAACAGAGTATCATATTTTAACAATAAATTTTAAAAACAAAGCCCAAACTATAGCCCATGAAAAACTTGCCATTGTTCCAATAAGATAATATTCACTTTCTTCTCTATTTGACAATCTTATTATAGATTTCGCAGTGAAAAATAATCCTATGGTTTCATAAGAGGAAAGTATAAAAAAGGTTATTATGATAAATCTTTCAAAAAAGCCAATGACTTTGCCTGTTTTCATAATTCCTTTTTTTTCCTTGGATGGGATATTTAAAAATTTACAAATACTTCTAACAAAAAAATCTCCACCCCAAATACCTACTATATAAAATAAAAAAAATTGAAAAATTTTTATTATCCCATTTTTGTCAACCATTTTTGATTTACTTCATTTTTGTCAACCATTTTTGGTTGATAAGATTTCTTCTATTACTTTTTCTGATTTTAAAACTAAATCGTATTTTGCCCTTTTTAAACTTTTTCCAACGCTCTGTTTTGAAACCCTTTCTTCTTCAGCAACTTTTGCAATAGAATTAAATTTTTTATAAAGATGATATCGTCTATAAACTTTTTCATTCCACTCTTTTTTGGTATTTTCAATCCAAAGTAATATTAAATCAACTATATCTTGCATTTTCTTATTTCTTAAAATTATTTTAATTAATCTGTCTTCTTTCTTTGCCTTTTCTATCCCTTCTCTTGAGTTAAAAAAACATTCTCCATCCATTAAAGATGTTTCAGAATAAATTGGTGTTGAAATTTCACCTTCTCCTATACCAAATCTTAATTTTGTGGGTATCATAAATATTTCAAAACTTTCTATTATATCAAAAATAGGCGCATCTTTTTTTACAAGTCCTTGGATTTCATCTCCAATTGTGATGGAAAAATTGACAACAATATAACCATTAAAAATTTTATTTATTTCTTCGCATGTCTTAATTAATTGCTCTTGAATATTCCCTCTTTCACTTAGAAGTTTAGATTTTATCAAATCACCTGTTATCGCTAAAAAAGTTTGGTTTTTCATAATTGTTTTATTTTATCATTTTTTTAAATCTATATCTTAATATTAATAATATCATCTTCAAACCAAGAAAAAATGCTTTCCTCATACTTCCTGTAACAGATGACTTTCCGACTCTTGGTTTATAATTAACAGGTATTTCAATAAATTTAGTCCCTGTTTTTATAACAAGAAGAGTCATTTCAGGGCCAAAATGTTCTCTTCCAACTGTAAAAAATGGTCTTATTTTTTCATATAAATCCCTTTTTATAAGTCGCATTGTGCAACCTACATCGGTCAATGTTGTTGTGTTATATAAAAATTCCATCAATTTTGCAACCGCCCAGTTTCCCCATTTTAGAAAAAAATTCATATTTGCGCCTTCCCATATCAATTCTCTCGTTGTTCTTGTTCCAATCACATAGTCAAAATCATCACTGTAAGCAAGAAGTTTAATCACATCTTTTCCTTCAAATGTTCCATCAGGTTCTGAAATAATTAAATAGTCACCTGTTGCTTCCTGAAGTCCTTTCCATATTGCATAACCATAGCCCTGTCTTTTTTCATAAACAAGTTTTGCTTTTGTTTTTTTTACTTCTTCATCAGTGCCTTCAACTGCATTATTATTTACAACAACAATCTCATCAACAAATCCAGAAGAAAAAAAGTCCTCTATTGCCTGTCTAATTGAATCCTTTTCATTATAAGTAGGAAATATCACCGATACTTTTTTATTTCTCCACATTTTTTAACTTTTCTCCTATTACAATATTATGAGCCAGAAAAATACTTAATGGAAATATTTTCTGAATACCTTTTTCAAAAAAATCAAAAAATGATAAACTCCATTCTGGTGCAAAGTCAGGAACTATACCACTTCTCATTACTTTGACAATTTTCACTTTATTTTTTTTGAATTCATTTACAATAATTTTTAAAGGAACCAATTTTTCTTCACCTGTATCCTGTGGAACTTTTTTCATTAAGAAATACCAGTATAAATTATATTGATTATGTTCCCAGATTATTAAATTCCCGGATTTTTTTAAAACTCTTGCCATTTCAAAAATTGCTTTTTTTACTTTATTTAAATTTCCAAGATGATGTAGAGAAACTATAGAAATAACTGTATCAAAACTTTCAGAAGAAAATGGTAAATTTAACATATCTCCTTTTATTATTCTACCAGGTATTTTTTTGTTAGCAATTTCAACCATCTTTGGTGAGTTATCAATTCCCCATACTTTTGTATATCCAGATTTCATAAGATAATATAGTAGAGTTCCTGTTCCGCAACCTACATCAAGAATTTTTTTGTTTTTTTCTGGACAGATTTTTTTTATCAGATTTAATCTTTTTTCAAGATAATACATAAAAATATGCCCTGGAAAAATATTGTCATAAAAATAAGCAATTTCATCAAAAATATTTTTTCTCATATTTTATCTGCCTTATAAAGTATATAGAAAAAATTATCAAAAAACCCATTATAGGAAAACGATATCTGATTGTAGTTCTGATTAATATTGAGATACCTGTGTAAATGAAAATAACCGAATATAATAAAACCCATTTTTTAAATTCCTTAAGTGAAATAAAAATTCCTGAAAAACCAAGAAGGATGATAGGTGTTTCCCATAAAAAACTTACTATTTGATGTAATTTTCTATAAGGAGCTCCTGGACCTGATATTGAATGTGGATAAAATCTCCAGAATCGTAAAAATCTATCAAATACAAGTTTAATGTATAATTTTGGATTCTTTTTAATAAATTCAAATGTCTTTTTATATAAAAGTTTATCAACTTCAACCTCTGATAATCCTTTAAATTCTTCAATATTTTCAGCATGATAAAACCCGGAAGGATTATTTAAAGAATATTCATTATTTGCAATAAAAAAAACAATTCCACCTTCAGTTGAAGTAAAAACAAAATGGTTTAAAACTTTAAAATTTCTTATACCCCAGAGGAGAGGAAAAATAGACATGAAAATAGTCATTAAAATAATATATGGCATAATTTTTTTCCCATGTTTTAATAAAAGAGCAATTATAAAAAAAGGTCCTATAACTAAAAAAGTAGGTCTTGTGATGTAGAGGTAACCCAGGAATAAACCTCCAAGAATAAAATATAGATTTTTTTTATTTTCTATTTCCCCTTTTAAAATTAAAACAACACTTAAAACTAGCAAAAATGTAGATATTGTTTCTGGAGCAAGGTACCCGGTCCAGAAAATAGATGCAGGATAAATTGAATAAATTAAAGATGTCCAGAAACCCGTTTTTTCATCAACAAGAATTTTTCCAAGTAAATATAAGAGAACTACAGTAATTGAACTTAAAATAGCAAGACCAATTTTAGCAGCAAGAAAACTGTGACCAAAAATTTTATATATAATAGCGAGAAATAATGGAAATCCAGGGCTTCTCCATGCATAGAATTTAGGTCCATTAGGGAAATAAGGATTATTTACCCAGTATCCTTTACCTGATGCAATTTTCCATCCAAGTTCATCCCACCAGTCACCCCATACATCAACAGAATTATCAAGTGTTAGAATAAAACCAACCCTTAATATTAAGGCAAGTAAAAAAATGTATAAAATTTTTCTTTTCTCTACCATAAAATAAATTATAATGTTAATTTTCAAAAAATAGAAATGTGATAAAATTATGAAAAAGTAAAATTGAAATTATGGGACAAAAATTTTATTTTGGATTTTCAGACCATCTTCTACTTGAAATAGGGAATATTAACTTTTATCAATTACATTTTGAAGCAAAAGCAATTATAAGAGCATATGAAAAATTAAAGAAAATTGCAGAAGAACTTGAAATTACTCCACCTATTCCAAAAATGGCTGGTTTTTGTTATCCACATATTGCCTCACTTGGTACTCACATTGAATTTCCGGAAGATGGAGAACCCAAACCATTTCCTTTAATAAAAAATATTGAAGATATAGATAAATTGAAGGAACCAGAAGATTATTTAAAAGCACCTATTATACAGAAAAAACTTAAAACACTTGAAGAATTAAAAAAGTATGTTCCTGAAACACCGAATACAATTGGGCATATCTATGAAGGACCAATTACAACTGCTGTTTTATTAATGGGACAGGATTTTTTTATTCTTGTATATGAAAATCCTGAAAAAGCACATAAACTTCTTGATTTCTGTGTTAATAGTTCTTTAAATTATGCAAAAACAATATTGAATTATTTTGGAGAAGAAATAAAAGAAGGACCAAAAGGGATTCCGGATGATTTTGCAGGAATTTTACCACCAAAATTATTTCCTGAATTTGTTTTGCCTTACTGGGATAGAATGTATGAAGGACTTAAAGCAATTGAAAGACATTTGCACAGTGAATTATTAAGGGAAGAGCATTTAAAATTTTTAAAAGATTTAAAAATTAATGTTTTTGACTCTTCTACTGACCAGTATTTAAATGGTGAAATTTTAAAAGAAAAGTGTCCATGTAAATTTACTCTAATAATTAAATCGTGGGAAATTTTTGAATTATCAGAAGATGAACTGGAGAAATTGTATATTAAACTTTCAACTTATAATCCGGTATCTATAAGTTTTTCTATGGATAGATTGGTTGATTTACCAAAAATTAAAAGATTACTTAAGATTGCAAGAGAACTTGAAAGGATTCCAAAAATGAAATTTTAAATCAAAATAACTTTCCAAATTCTTTTCCTGCTTCATACATAATTTCAAAATTTAACGCAGGTGTTTCAGGAGCACAGTTATTACCATCATGTAGAATAAATTTTCCTCCTTTCATAACTCCTGATGTGCATAAATTTTTAACTGCTTCTCTTATTTTTTCCTGGGGTCCTTCTTTTAATAGATAAGGAGGAATATTACCTATAAGCAAAACATCTTCACCAAGTTCTTCTCTTGCTTTACCCATATCTACTGGAAAGCCCAAGTCAAATGTTTTTATGTTCAATTGTTCTTTCAAAATTTTTAAATGTCTCTGCACCTTACCACAGAGATGTATTCCATTTGGACCACCTTTTGAGAATTCTTTTAACAATTTTGCGTGATAAGGGAGAACAAATTCTTTATACATATCTGTTGAAATTAATTCTATGCTATCATCTGCAAAAAACCATCCATCCAATGGATATTTTATACCTAAAAATTCACCAACTTTTCTAATTCTTCTTATAGTTTCATCAGTTATAAAAGATAGTAAATCATGAATATATTGTGGGTCATCATAAAAATCAATCACAATTTCACTTGTCCCTCTTAAATTGCATGCTACTGTTAAAGGCCCATCTGTTCCTGCACCCCATATATATGTTTTACCAACAGGAAGTCCTTCAAAATCATACTTTTTCCTTTTTTCTTCAAGAAAATAATAATGTTCAAGTGTTATTTTATATACGGGATTTTCAAATACATCAGGCAATTTTAACTTATATAATTTTTTTTTATCTTCTTTTAACACAGGTATAACAAATGGCATATCTTTTTCAGGATAAATAACAGGACAGCCAAAATACATTGCCTCTTCACAATTTTGATAAGAAATTGAAATACCATTCCATTCTTTTTCAGGATAGCCCATCGGAGCATCCTGTATTACATTAAATCTTACCCATTTCTGGAAGTTAAGGTCAATTTCCCATCTAACATCTGGATTGTTAAAATAATCTTTCCATGTGTATTTCCATATATTCAACTCTCTATTCATTAAAATCATTCTTGGATTCATAGAGAAAGTAATTGGAACCCTTGAATGAGTTCCCTTATTGAAATCATTCCATAAATTCTGAACATCTTTGTTATGTTTTTCAAAATCAAACTTTTTATTTAAAGTAAATTTTCCCATTTTCAAAAATTTTTAAATATAAATTTTCGTAATTTTGAATCATCCTTTCCAGAGAAAAATTTTCTTTTATAAAATTATATCCTTTTTCACCCATTTTCTCAAAGATTTCAGGATTTTTGAGAAGAGTTAAAATCCTTTCTACAATTTTTTGTATATCTTTAGGATTAACTAAAAAACCTGTTTCTCCATCCTTTATTATTTCTTTTCCACCTCCAATTTCTGTGCATATCACCGGCTTTTTACATAACATTCCTTCTATAATTAAATTTGGCATTCCTTCCCATAGAGAAATGAGAACAATTATATCTGAAATTTTTATTAATTGAGGCAAATCACTTCTATAACCGGTAAAAATAACATCATTTTTTAAATCAAGTTTATCAGCCAATTTCAGTAATTTTTCTTTTTCTTCACCTTCACCCACAATAATAAATTTTACTTCTGAAAATTCTTTTTTGACATTTTTTGCTATATATAAAAAGGTTTCAATATTTTTTTCAAATGATAATCTTCCACCCGTTAAAATAATTTTTTCATTTTTAATTTTAAGTTCATTTTTTAATTCGGGATTTTCCTTTAATTTTTCATATTTTTCAATTTCTATTCCATTATATATAACTTCAAATTTTTCTTCCTTCCCATCAATCTTCTTAAAATAAATTTTTCTTACTTCTTCGGAATTACAAACAATTTTATCAGTAAATTTTAAAAGAATTTTATCAATTAAAATGTGATACCATTTTTTCCATAAATCAGCACTTCTTTCCGATGCAATTATAAAAGGCACTCTGCAAAGAATGCCAGCCAATCTTCCCCATGTATTAGATGTAAACATGAAAGTATGAAGTATTTGAGGTTTCTCTTTTTTTAATATTTTTATCAAACGAAAAAGAATAAGAATATCAAACTTGAATTTTTTTTTGAGTATATAAAGGGTTGTAATTTTTTTAAAATCTTTTTCCATTCTTCCACTTCTTAAGGCAATTAAAAAGGTCTCAAATTTTTTTCTATTAAGATTTTTAATTAGTAAATAAAGTTGTTTTTCTGCTCCTCCAATTTCAAGTGTCCCTATAACATAGACAATTTTAATTTTATCTGATTGAGGAGATTCTATTTTGGCCTGCCCAGTTATACCATTTTTCCTTATCATATCCAAAGTCAATCCCTGTTATTTTTCTTAACGCTTCTCTTGCAATTTTCTTTAGTTCATAATTTTCACTTCTCAATAAATTTATTAAGGAATAAACCGCTTTTTTATCTTCAATTTCTCCAAGTGCATAAGCAGAATATTCTCTTATAAGTAGATGATATCTGTCATTTAAATTTGAAATAAGTGGTATTGTTGCTTTTTTATCTTTAAAATTTGCAAGTGCTTTTATTGCTTCTATTTTTACTTCTATCTGCTTATCATATAAAGAGTTTATAATTGGTTCAACTGCTCTTGGATCCTTTATTTCACTTAGTGCCCTGATTGAAGTAGTTCTGACAAGCCATTCAGGGTCATCAAGTAATTCAATTAAATAACTAACTGCAACAGGATTTTTTATTTTTCCAAATGCTTCTGCAACCTCTTTTCTTACAAGATATGATTTATCCTTAACAAGTGGAATTAAAAAATTTATATCTACATCCTTTATTTCTCCAACTGCCCATACAGCATATTTTCTTATCTCCCAGTTTTTATCTTTCAAACATTCATATAAAAATGGGATTGCTTCCTTTATTCTGTTCTTTCCAAAACCAGTGATTAATTTTAATTTTAAGTAACTGTCCCAATTTTTTGCATAATCTATTAAAAAGTCAACCTCTTCTTTATTTTTAGATAAAATTTCAATTACTTTTTCTTTTATTTCGATATCCGGGTCATTAATTATTTTTTCAAGAAATATCAATGAATTTTCATCCTTGATTTCTCCACTGATTTCAATGAGTTTTAATTTTAATAATTTAGATGTATTTTCATCATTAAATTTTTCAATTATATAAGGAATAACAGAAGAACCAATTTTTAAGAGAACTTTTTTTGCTTCATTTGATGGAGTTGTTTTTCCAATATTTTTATCAATAACAACTCTTTCATCTTCAAGAATATTTATCAAATATGGTATGCTTGCAGATATATCTTCATTTAATTTTCCTATTTTATATGCACCATATACCCTTTTTAATGGGTCTTTTGAATTTAGATTTTCTATTCCGAGTTTTAAGTCCTTTGAAATATCTTGTGAAAATGAAATACCAAAACATAAAATAAAAATTAACAAATATTTTTTCATATCCCCTCCTTCTTATGAAAAAATAATTCTATATCAAAACAATTTCTTTTATCACCCAGAAAGTCAAATCATTGGAAAATCTATTATTTCAAATTTTTCAAGTTTTATTAATTCTTCCATATTTTCAAAAATATTTTTTGTTTTTATAAGAAAGGGCTGTCGTTAAAGAAATATAAGAAGGAACCAAAAGAATATTGGCAATTTTAAATTTTTCTTCTACATTTAAAATATCCCATTTCTCTCTCAAAATATATAAATCCTTTTTTAACCTTACAAATAATCCATTTTCTGTATATCTATAACATAATACTTTTGCCGATTCTTTTTTTATTCCCAGTAGTTCAGCAACATCTCTTGTTGTAAAATAAATTCTGTCTTTAAACTCTTTTAATTTTAAATATTTCATTTTTAAAATATAAAAATTAACATTTTTGTTAATTATATATCACTTGAAAAATTAATTCAAGAAAAAATTCAGACATTAAAAATTCTTTTCCATAATTCAAAAACAAGTAAAAGAAATAATCTTGAAGAATGATCAATATCCCTTTCGGTATGTTCATCAATCAATTTTTTTACTTCATTGAAATTAAATAAATCACATTTTTTAAAACTTTCAGATAATAAAATTTCTTTTAAATAATCATTCAATTTGCCTCTAAACCATTTACCAAGAGGAACTCCAAAACCCATTTTCTTTCTTTTCAAAATTTCTTCAGGTAAAAAATCTTTCAATTTTTCCTTCAATATATACTTACTTATTTTGCCTTTTAATTTCAATTCAGGTGGGAAACTTGCAACTAATTCAACAAATTCATTATCAAGGAAAGGACTTCTACCTTCAATAGAATTTGACATTGTTGCTATATCTATTTTCACAAGAAGAACTTCAGGCAAATATAAATTAAAATCGCAGTAAATCATCTTTTCAATCAAATCCAGATTATTTACTTTTTCCCACAATTTTTGAGTTATTTCAAAAGAATTATAATTTCTTATCTCATTTTTGAAAAAATTGCTATATAATTTCTCTTTCCATTCAGGAGAAAAAGAAGTTAATCGTCTTGTATATGCATAACAGAAACCAGAATCATCTGCTTCACATAACCATTTAATAAAAACTCTTGAATAAAAATTATATGGGTAATTTTTGTAAATTTTCTCAATTAATCTTTTATTAACTCTATTGAGTAGAAATGTTTTTTTAGAAATTTTCAATAATTTTTCAAGGAGTTTTGTCTGATAATACCTTGGATAACCTGCAAAATTTTCATCTCCTCCATCTCCATTTAATGCAACTTTAACATAATCCTTTGTTTTATTCGCTACATAATATGTGGGTATCATTGATGAATCGCCAAAAGGTTCATTATAATACCATATAAGTTTTGGCAAAATTTCTATTATATCTGGTTTAACTATAAATTCATAATGTTCTGTTTTAAATCTTTCTGCTACAATTTTTGCATATTTAACTTCTGAAAAACTTTCAACATCAAAACCAACTGAAAATGTTTTTACAGGTAAATTTGTTAATTGACTCATTATTCCTACAACTGTTGAAGAATCAATACCTCCTGATAGAAATGCACCGAGAGGAACATCTGAAATCATTCTTATTTTAACTGACTCTGTTAGTTTTTCCCATAAAATTTCCATATATTCATTTTCATCCTTTAATTTTAACTTCTTTGAAAAATCAATTTCCCAGTATCTCTCAATTTTTATTTCTCCATCCTTCCATATAAGATAATGACCTGGAGGGATTTTTTTTACTGATTTGAATACTGTTTTAGGAGAAGGAATTGCCTGATATGTAAAAAAATCATCAACTGCTTCAATATCAATTTCCTTTTCAAAATCAGGTAAATTTAAAAGTGCTTTAAGTTCAGATGCAAAAGCAATTTCTCCATTTTTGGAACGATAAACAAGTGGTTTTTTCCCAAGTCGGTCTCTTGCAAGAAATAATTTTTTATCCTTTCTATCCCATATAGCAAAAGCAAACATTCCTCTTAAATCGCTCAAACAATTTTCTTCCTTTTCTTCATAAAGATGAATAATTACCTCATTATCTGAATTTGTTTTAAATATATGACCTTTTTTCTCAAGTTTCTCTCTTAAATCCAAAAAATTATATATCTCACCATTACAGATAAGAACCAAACTTTTATCTTCATTAAATAATGGCTGTCTTCCTGTTTTTAAATCAATTATACTTAATCTTTTATGAGCAAGGCCAATATTCTCCTCAAAAAAATATCCTTCTTCATCAGGACCTCTATAACTTAAACAATCAGCCATTTTCTTGATAATTTCCTTCTCTACCCTACCATTTTTTTTCACAATTCCACATATTGCACACATTTTATCTTTCAATTAAATTTTTATATACTTCCATTGTTTCCTTTGCACATTTTTCCCAGTCAAAAATTTTTGCCCTTTCAATTGATTTTTTGGATAAATTTAACTTTAAATTTTCATTACTCAATATTTCATAAATTCTATCAGATGCTTCAGCAATATTATAAGGATTTACACATATTTCTGGATTATTTACTATTTCGGGTAAAGAAGAAACACTTGAAACAATAACAGGACATCCACATGTCATTGCTTCAGCAACAGGTAATCCAAATCCCTCATATAGAGAAAGAAAAACAAAAAGTTCTGCTCCTGAATAAAAATAAGGCATTTCTTCAGTTGGTATTTCAGAAAAAACAAATACATCATTGATATTCTTTTCTTTTATAAGTTTAAGAATTTCATATTTCAAAAAATCAGTTCCAACTATAATCACAAGTTTTTCCTCAATTTTTTTATCTTTCAATATTTTATAAACATCAAGAAGGAAAGGAATATTTTTTCTTATAATAGATGTTGCAACTGTTAAAATATATCTCTCAAAATTAAAATATTTTTTTAACCTTTCTCTTGTGATTTTTTTATCAACTGGTTTAAAAATTCTTTTATTTACGCCAAGATAGATTACCTTTATTTTTGTTTCAGGGATTTTATAAATTTTAATCAAATCATTTTTGGTTGAAAATGAAGGAGTAATTATTAAATCTGCTTTATGAATGGATTTTTTAACATCTATATACCATTTATCTCTATAAAATTTTGAATTGATTTCAAATGAAAGGTCATGAACAGTATAAATTTTTTTTACTTTTTTAAAATCTGGGAGATAACATCCGGATATACTGTGATAAATTGAAATTTTTTCTTTTTTTAATAAAAGTTCAATCAGTGGTATTTTAAGTTTTTCATCAAATATTTTTACAATTTTGTTTGGTATTCTAATCGTCTTTAAAGAAAAATTAGGACCATCTGGAATTTTTATATTTTTAATTTTTTCTTTATAATCCCTCCAGAAATAACCAAAAATAAGATACTCATTTTCTTTGTCAATTAAACTCAATGAATTAAGAAACTCAGGAAGTAAATAATAAATTCCGCCTTTCTCATTAGAACTCAATCCAATTCCCGCATCAATACATATTTTCATTTCTTATATTTATCTTTTAAATCATTTAAATCATTTTCAACCATTATTCTCACAAGTTCATCAAATCTTACTTTTGGCTGCCATTTCAATTTTTCCTTAATTTTTCTTATCTCTCCTCTTAATTCAAAAACTTCAGCAGGTCTAAATAATTTTTTATCTATCTCAACATAATTTTCCCATTTTAATCCAACAATTTCAAAGGCAAGTTCTACAAATTCTTTTACGGAATGAGTTTCTCCAGTTGCAATAACATAATCTTCGGGTTTTTCCTGCTGCAACATTAGCCACATTGCTTCAACATATTCAGGAGCATACCCCCAGTCCCTTTTCGCTTCAAGATTTCCAAGTTTAATTTTATTAAGAAGACCAAGTTTTATCATTGCAACTCCTCTTGAAAATTTTTCTTGTAACAAATTCAAATTCCCTTCTTGGTGATTCATGGTTAAAACAAATTCCACTGCAGGTAAAAAGGTTATATGCCTCTCTGTAATTTTTTGTGAAGTAATATCCAACAACTTTTGAAATTCCATAAGGAGGACGGGGATTGAATGGTGTATTTTCATTCTGGGGTGTTTCAGGAGCATGTCCAAACATTTCACTTGAAGCAGCAAAATAAAACTTACAATCAGGTTTTCTATTTTTTATTGGTGATAAAACATAAATTGTTCCATTAATATTTGTATTTAAAGTAGAAAATTCATCCTCAAATGAATAACTTACAAAACTCTGTGCAGCAAGATGATAACATTCATCAGGTTTTACTTTTTCAACTATATTATATATACTTGCATAACTTTCAAGAGAGCCACAATGGAGATGAATTTTGTCAACGATATGTCTTATTCTCCATAATCTATGTTCGGGGTCTTCAAAAGCAACTCTTCTAACAATTCCATGAACCTCATATCCTTTTTCAAGTAATAATTCTGCAAGATAAGAACCATCCTGTCCTGTAATACCAGTTATTAATGCTTTTTTCATATTCACCTCCTATTTTGTATTTTTATAAACTTTTAATGTTTTTTCTGCTGTTTTTTCCCAACTGAATAATTTTGCCCTTTCAAGTCCTTTTTTACTCATTTTATTTTTTAATTCTTCACTACTAAGAACTTTTTCCATTTTATATAGGATATCTTCTTCATCATAGGGATTTACATAAACACAGGCATCTCCACCAACTTCAGGCAAAGATGAAACATTTGAAGTGATTACAGGAACACCACAACTCATTGCCTCTAAAACAGGAATTCCAAAACCCTCATATAAGGATGGATAAATAAATAACTCACAACCATTATAAAGAAAAACCATATCCTCACCAGGTATATACCCAGTTAAAATAATGTCTCTTTTCACATTTTCTGGTAAATTTTTCAATTTTTCAAAGAATTTTTCACTCATCCATCCTATCTGACCTACAATAACAAGTTGATATTCCTTAAATTTATTTTTTAATTTTTCAAAAACACTCAATAATCTCACAAGATTTTTTCTTGGTTCAATTGTTCCTACAAAAAGTATATATTTTTTGCTTATCCCATATTTTCTTTTTATTCCTTCAATTTCTTTTTTATTTTCCAGTGGTTTATAAATATCATCAGAAGCAAGATAAACAACCTCAATATTTTCTTCTGGATAATCAAAAAACCTTACTATATCCTTTTTCGTTGAATTTGAAACAGCAATTATTTTATCAGCCCTTTCTGTTGTTTTCTTTATAATAAATCTAAATTTCAAAGAATCCTCTTTTAAAAACCATTCGTCTGAAATTAAAGGAGTAAGGTCATGAATTGTTGCTATATATTTTGCTTTAAATTTAACAGGAGAAAATGGATGTAAAGTATGGATTATATCAAAACTACCATAAAAAAATTCAACAGGCATAAAAATCTGAAATAGATAATTATAAATTCTTCCAGGGAAAAATTTCATATTTATTTTTATATTTTCACATTCAAATTCTTCTTTTAAATTTCTTATCTTTTTTCTGTAATCCCTTATTGACGAACCAAAAAGGATGTAAAAATTTTCTTTATCTATTTTCTTTAAATTTTTCAACAAATTATAAGAATACCATCCAATACCTGCCTTTTTTCCCCATATCAATGGCGTAATTTCAATCCCTATTTTCATATTTTATTATCCCTATTCCATAACTTCCTGTATTACTCTTAAAAGAAATTTCATCTGTTTCAAAGTTGTTTTTTATTTCATTCCAGAATTTATAAACTTCTACTTTCTCATCAAAAATATGGGATGTAATATCGTGAAAAACAATAAATCTCCCTTTTTTAACAAATTTTTTGTACATTTCGAAATCTTTTTTAACTCCATCATATGTATGGTCGCCGTCAATAAAAAGTAAATCTACTTTTTTCCCATTTAAAATTTTTTCCACTTTTTTTAAAGTTTTTTCATCGTGAGAATTCATTCTTAGAAAATATATTTTTTTATCTTTTTCTATAAATAATTTATAGAGTAAAATCCGTAACAAAGAATACCCACCTCCAAAGGGACCTTTTGGAAGGTCAATACTAATTATTTTTGCATCCCGAGAAACAATTTTAGAGAATAGGAAAATCGTTCCACCTTTTGCTGTTCCTATTTCTATAATTCTTTTTAATTCCATTTTATGAAGGATTTTTAAAAATTCTATCAATTCTTCCTTAATTTGCATAGGTCTAATGAGTCCCCACCAAAAATTGAAAGAAAAAGAAACCAAATCTTCTAAATTTTCAAATTTAAATTTTTTTATTTTAACAGCTATCAGAGGGAAAAAGAAAAACCAAAATTTTTCTAATAAAAATGCGACCATTATTTTTATTTTTCCAATTTGGCGGTCTATTAGAAGTCTAAAAATTTTAGTTAATCTCATTTTTGAGAAGTTTAATTGCTTCTGTTATAAGTTTTCTGTTATCTTTATTTAATAAAATATAACCTCCGAAGAAAAAAACACCTTCTAAAAGAAAAATTTCGAAATTATAAGAAACTTTCTGAAAATTTAAATTTTTGTTAATTATACCGAAAAGAAAACTTAACAAAATTGAAATTTTAAATGGAGTATTAATGGAATTCTTAAATGTTAAAGAAAATGGAATATTAAAAAATTTATGAAAAGCAAATTGAAGATAAAGATTTCCTAAAGAAACAGATATTAAAGTGGCAATAATTACCCCAACAAATCCAATTTTTTTAATAAAGTAAAATGTAAGGAAAATATTTAAAATACATTGAAATGTGCTGTAATACATCTGAAATTCTGGTTTTTCCACTCCTACTAAAATTGCTGTTAAATTTGAAGAAAGTAAGGTAATCAAAAATATTAAAGAGAATAACCTTAAAACAATAATTGATTTTTCATAGCCAGGTCCTACCCAGATATTTATAATTAAAGGTGCTGAAACAAAAATAAAAAACATCAAAGGAAATGCAATTGTTGAAACATATTTTAATCCAAGAAAATGTAATTTTATTATTCTTTCTTTATCATTCATTGCCTTTAATTCAGCAGAAGCAGGAACAACTGCAGAATTTAATAATCTTATCATGTTAGCAAGTTTATCAGGTATAGTATATCCTATTTGATAAATTCCCACAAGTGAAACATTCAAAAAATGAGAAATGAAAAATTTATCTGTTTGATATGTTATTACTTCTTCTATTGCTGTTAGCCATCTTTTAAACCCAAATTTACTCAATCTTTTCAGAATATTCTTTTCAAATAATAAAAAATTTAACTCAATTTCAGGGAAAATTTTAAACAGAAAAAAAAGATAAATTAAACCACCAATAGAATAAACAAGGAAATTATTAACCATAAGCCCTTTTACACTCCAGCCATTTTTTAAAAAGAAAATAATACCGAGTGCATGTAAGGTTGTTAAAAAAATTGTTGTTTTTCCTGTTATATCCATTCTCTGAAATCCTCTTATGCAACTATAAAAAAGGTTAAAAATATTTGAAAAGCCAATGTAAATAATTGCCCATCTAAAAATAAATTCTGCTTCATTTTCAAAATTTTCAGGTATTTTCAGTATTTTTATCAAAAACTTGAGTGATAAAAAGGATAATGGTAATAAAATTGAAAATAAAATTAAGTAGAATAAAAGGCCGGAATTTATTACATAGTTTAAACTTTTTGTATCATTTCTTGCTTTAAATTCTGCAATATATCTTTCAAATGAGTGTCCTATACCAAAATCAATCAATGAAAAATAACCTGTAACAAGTGATACCAGAGCCCATATACCATATAAATTAATTCCAAGATTTTTTAATGTAAAAGGAACAATCAGAAAACCAACAATTGCAGAGTACCCATAACTCATAATGTTATATAATGTATTCTTTATTATTTTTTCTTTCATTTTTTGTTTTTTTAATTTGTTCAATTTATTTTAAACAAATTAAACAATCTTGTCAAGTCAAATTCGTCACTTTTTTGGAAACACTTGATTAGAGCCAATCTTAAAAAAATCATTTCACTATATCAACTTCTTTATAAAATTCTCTTGGCTCAACTCCTCCATATTTAAATCCATTAATATCCTCTTTATCTCTTCTTGTATCTCTCTCAATTTTATATCTCGTTTTTTCACATTTTTTACCTTTAATTCTACTGTTTTTACTTCTCTCACTTTATTAACGAACTCTCTAAATGGTAGTAGAATAAAAATGTGTCTAAGGGATAAAAGAATTAAAAAAAGGAAAAGGATGAGAGAAAAATGGGAGAATGGGAGTTAAGTAAGGAAGAAATTGAGAGATGTAAGAGAGAGGCAGTAGCAAAGGCAGTTGAGAGATTTTTTCAAGATATAACGAACGGAGAGAAGAAAGCATTGTGTGAATTTTTTGAGTAATTATTTAACGAATTTATGGTATCAGAGAGGGATATTTATTTAGAGAAAGAGCAGAAAGACAAAGGGAATGGATATTATACCAGAGACCTAATCTCAAAATTAGGCAAGTTAGGTATAGAAGTTCCAAGGACAAGGAAATGAGTATGAGATATTACAACTTTTCAATTTAAGATTTGGAAAAAAGGAGGTGAGCCAGACACAAAATTTTTGATAACTGTCTCTTTATTACTACCCACCATCTATATACCTTACCACTTTTCTCATCACTTTTATCTCTCTTAAAAACATATTCACCTCTTTTAATTTCGCTTAAAAAATAAAAATTAAATATAAAAATAGATAAAAAAATCTGGAAAAGAAGGAATAACATAGAAAAATAAAATTTAGAAAAAATTAGAGTGGCGAATTTGACTTGGCAAATTTTAAATTTTCATCAAAAATTCCAACTTTTTCTATAACTTTTTTTCTTATGAATACTTCTGGTTGAATAACTGGATTTTCATAAATAAAATTTTTTTCTGTTAAGTTTGGGATCCCTTTTCTTAAATATATAAAATTTCCTTCTTCATCAATAAATTCAACATCTCCATATACAATTTCAATTTCTTTATTCTTATTAAATTCTTCCCGGACCTTTTCAAGAGCATTTTCTGGATATATATCATCAGAATTAATTATTCCAATTACTTCTCCATTAATCATTTTTAAACCTTTATTTAAAGCATCTGTTGGACCATCATCCTTTTCTGAAATATACTTGAAATTTATTCCCTCACAATTAACTTCAATTTTTCTATCATCAATTAAATTCTTATATCTCTCAAGTATTTCAAGAGTATTGTCAGTAGAACCACCATCAATAATTAAGTATTCAAGAAAAAAATTACCTTTTTGTGAAATTACACTTTTTATTGTTTCTTCAATGTATTTTCCCTGATTATAGGAAACAGTTATAACAGAAAAAACATTTTCAATTGCCATATTTTTCTACATACCATTTATATGTTTTTTTAAGTCCTTCATATAGAGAATATTTTGGTTTCCATCCAAGTTTTTTTATTTTATCAATATTTAGGATTCTGACAGGTGCTCCATCTGGCATTTTTTTATTATATACTATCTTTCCTTCAAAACCACTTATTTCTTTCAAAATTTTAACTATTTTCCTTATACTTTCTCCTTTTCCTGTTCCAATATTTATAATTTCACTTCCTTCATAATTTTCCATCAAAAATATACATGCTTCTGCCACATCATCAACATAAATAAAATCCCTTTTAGGTTTTCCAGTTCCCCATATTTCTACTTTCTCTGAATTTTCTTTTTTTGCAGTATAGAATTTTTTTATTAAAGAAGATATTACATGGGCATTTTCATCAAACTGTTTTTCACCTTCGCCATAGACATTACCTGCAATCACAGTTATAAATTTAGTTTTGTATTGCTCATTATATGCCTGACACATTTTAAGCCCCATAATTTTTGCTATTGCATATGGCTCGTTTGTTTTTTCAATCTCTCCTTTAAGTAAATACTCTTCTTTCATTGGCTGTTGAGAATTTTTTGGATACATACAGGAACATCCAATATAAAGTAGTTTTTTAACCTTATAAATATAGGAATAATGGATTAAATTGAGATTTATTATTGAGTTTTCATAAATGAATTCACCACCTTTTTCAATATTTGCTTTTATTCCACCTGTTTTTCCTGCACATATAAAAACATATTCAGGTCTTTCTTTTTCAAAAATTTTCTCAACATCTTTCTGTATGGTTAAATCAATTTCTTTCCTGGTTTTAAGAATTAAGTTTTTATATCCTTTCTCCATTAAAATTTTTGTTATTGCTGAACCAATAAGTCCTGTATGACCCGCTATATAGATAGGAGAGTTTTTATCCATTTGTTTTTAGAAATTTTTTCATTACTCCTTTAATATATTCAATATCCTCATCTTTTATATCCTGATGAATTCCTATATGAATTCCATTATTTCCTATATATTCAGAAACAGGAAATTCTCCTTTTTTATAACCAAGAAATTTATATCCGGGTGTCTGGGTAGGAATTGAAGAAAAAAGGTCTCTTGTATCAATCCCATTTTCATTTAGATACCAAACAAGTTGGTCCCTTTTAAATTTACATCTCTCTTTAAGAATAAAGGGGAAAGCATGAGGACTTAATTTTTCATTTTCCCCTTCTTCTATTGTATAGAAATAATTATCAAATTCCTTAAAAATATTTTTTAATTTAAAAAAGTTTTTTCTTCTACTTTCAATTATTTCCTCATATATATCAAGATTTCCAAGACCTACTGCTGCTTCAAGTTCGTTCATCTTTGAAGAAAAACCAACTCTTTCAAAAACAAATCTTATATCCCTTCCATATTTAAATCTTTTTTTACAGTAGCCGGAAGAAGTATTTAAAACACAGATTTCACATTTACATGCTCTTCCATGTGCTCTTAAAGACCTTAATATTTCAGCATAATTTCTGTTATCAGTAATTACAATTCCACCTTCAACTGTTGAAATTATATGAGCAATATATGTGCTGAAACAACCCATATCTCCAAAAGTCCCTACATTTCTACCTTTATATTCTGTTCCATGTGCCTCTGCACAATCTTCAATAACAAATAGATTATATTTTCTGGCAATTTTAAGTATTTCTTCAATTTCTGCACATTTACCCATAAGATGGACAGGTAAAATCGCTTTTGTTCTTTCTGTAATCTTTTCTTCAATTTGTAATGGATTTATATTTAATGATTCAAGTTTAACATCAACAAAAACAGGTTTAAAACCAGCCATTAACACAGCATTTGCAGTCCCAATGAAAGTTAAAGCAGGAAGAATTATTTCATCACCTCTTTTTGCTCCAAAATCGTATAAGGTGGATAAAGCAAGGGCTATTGCATCGGTTCCACTGCTAACTGCAATCGCATATTTTACACCATAAATAGAAGCAAACTTTTCTTCAAATTCTTTTACATATTTTCCCTGTGATACTCTTTTTGTTTCAAGTATATCATTTATTAACTTTTTTGCCTTTTCTGTTATTATTATTGTTCCAAAAGGTATTTTTCTTTTATGCATATTTCCTCTTTATTTTTATTTTGAGCATTTCATTTATATGTTCAACAACTTTACTTCCAAATTTTTCCTCTATCATTTTTAAGTATTCAGGGTCACTGTAATACTCAATAAATGCCTCATCTCTGAATCTCAAGACCTCTTCTGGTTTTAAATATTTTGTTGGTAAAGGATATGTATCTTCTGAAAGTTGTGCAAAACCACTCCAGTCATCTGGCAATCTTATATTATTTTTTATAGCCCAGTTATAAAGTTCAGAGCCCGGATAAGCCATTGCTGCATAAAAATTTACATATTCACATTTAAGTTTCTTCGCAAGATTTAATGTTTCTCTCATTGTCTGGTAGTCATCATCAGGAAGACCAAAAATAAAATTACCAAGAATATATATACCTGCTCTTTTTGTCATTTCAATAACCTTTTCTATTTTATCCTGCTCTATTTTTTTTGAAACACCTTTTCTAACTTTTTCACTTGCTGACTCAATTCCATAACATAACCAGTTAAAACCCGCTTTTTTTAATTTTTTTAGTATTTCTTCATCAACTGTATCAATCCTTGCATATGCCCATATATTTAATTTATATCCCCTTTCTATAATTAAATCACAAATTTTATTAACTCTTTCTTTATTTATGACAAAGAGTTCATCAGCAATCTTCAAATTTTTTATATTATAATTTTTTACAAGTTGGTCAATTTCTTCAATCACTCTTTCAGGTGATTTATATCTTATTCCAGGTTTATTACCATAAAGAACTTTAATATTACAATATGAACAGTTAAAAGGACATCCAAAACTTGTATAAATGGCTGCATAATTTCCTCTTTCATCAATATTTTCAAAACAATGCCAGTTATGAGCCCTGTATTTATCCATTGGAAGCAAATCCCAGGCAGGTAAAGGTAAAGAATCAATATCCATTATTATTTCCTCATAACCTCCATTTATTATTTCATCTTTCTTTTTATACCACAATCCCCTTATTTTTTCCTCCTCTATATCTTTGTTTTCTTTTAAACATTTAAGTAAATTTAAAGTAGTTAAAAATCCTTCACCCTGACAAACATAATCAGTTTTTTCCTCTTTTAATGTCCTTTCAGGTAGAGATGAAGGATGAAGTCCCGAAAGAATTACTTTTATATCCTTATTTTTTCCCTTTAAAATATTGAGTATTTCCCTTACAGTTGTCATTTTTGGAGTGGAAGAAGCAGAAGGATTTGTTCCCATTACAACTATATTTACAAGGAGTGGGTTATTTTTAATTATTTCATCAACAGTTTCTTCAGGTGAAAGATTTTCTGCATCTGCATCAATAATTTTAACTGAATATCCTTTTTCTCTTATAAAAGAAGCAATTAAAGCACACCAGTAAGGTGGTTCAATTCCAGCAAGATTACTTCTTAATTTTCCATAAACCTTTTTTGGATTACCTGGATTTACAAGAATAAGGTCTATCATTTCTAAACATTTGAAAAACCGTATTTTCTTATAATTTTATATCCTTTTATTAGTTCTTCTATTCCTTCATCAAGAGAGATTTTTGCCTTAAATCCTGTCTTCTCAATTTTTTCATTACTTACTATATAATTTCTTTTGTCAGGGTCTTCTCCAACTTCTGCTTCATGATAATAAAAATCAGGGATATGTTTTTTAATAAGTTCACAGAGTTCAAGTTTACTTATATTTGCATCGCTTAAACCAACATTATAGGTATTATCTTTCATCTTTTCAAAGTTTTCAAGGCAGTGAATAAAGGATAATGAAGCATCTCTAACATGTATATAGTTCCTTTTAAAATGTCCTTGATAAACAACTAAATATCTATCAACAACTGCCCTGTAAACAAAATCATTAACAAGTAAATCAAGTCGCATTCTCGGACTTATTCCAAAACAGGTGGCAAATCTTAAAGTTATTGAATTTTTAGAATCAAGGACTATTTTTTCTGCCTCAACTTTTAATTTTCCATAAAGTGAAATGGGTCTTAAAGGTGTTTCTTCTGTGCAGTATATTCCTTCCTGTCCAATTCCATATCCACTATTTGTAGTTGGAAAAATTATAATCTGCTCACTACTTCTTAATTTAACTATCAATTTAATTGCATCAAGATTTACTGATTTTGCTTCATAAGGATTTTTATCACAAGCAGGAGCACCGGTAATACAGGCAAGTGGGAAAATAACATCTACCTTTTTCAATATTTCTTTCAATAAATTTTCATCCCTTGTATCTCCTCTTATAATTTCAAGATTTTTATAATGACAGCAATCAAGAAGAGATGTCTGATTATACATAAAATTATCAAGAATAATAACATCATAGCCCTTTTCAAGCAATACAGGAACCAAAACAGAACCAATATAACCTGCTCCACCAGTAACAAGTATTTTCATTTTCTTAATTTCCTTTAAACTCTTAAAATATTACCACATTTGAAGGATTTTGTAAATTTTTAGTATTTTGATAAAATAGAGTTTGATGGGGTAAATCCTTGTTAAACCCCGTTAAAAAGAAAAAATTTAAGGTGGCTTCATAGTTAGGTTGTTTTTTATCTCTCCCTCAAGTTTGTGTGGTAAAAGATTTTCTATTTGGATTTTGTCTTGTGGTTGTTTTTTTATACATTGTTGAAAATACCATGTTAAATATTTTCTTGGAGAGATATTATTTAAAAGACAACTCTGAATAATAGAAAACATAGCCATACTTAAATTCCCTGCCCAAACAGAGTGATTACCCCAATAATTCTTTCTTCCTAAAACAACTGGTCTTAACATCCTTTCAGCAATGTTATTATCCATAGGTATTTCTGGATTATCTACAAATAGAGTTAGACCTTTCCAATGTTTCTTCATACTCTCCATTATTTCTTTCTGCCCTGGATGGGAGTATTGTTGATTTATAAGAAAATAAATTTGTTCTATTTTTTCTCTTAATTTTTTATCATATTTAATAAACTCTGGATTTTCTTTGTTATAGTTTATTCTGTTACTGTTAATACAATAGAGCTCTCCAATCCTTTCAATCCATGTATCTGCCCATTCTCTTATTTCAGGATATTTTGTTTTTGTATCTATAAATTCTCTTCTCTGGTGTGCCCAACAATAACTGAGCTCAACCAACCCTATATTCTCTAATAATTTGTAAGATGAGAATTTATCTACAGTCATTATCTTTTTATCTTCTATTTCTACATCCTTCAATCTTTTTATCTGACTTTTATCTATATCAAATAGTACTTTTAATGGAACTTTTGCACTTCTTGTCGGGTCTAAAACAAAAACTGCTATATCTTTTGAAATAAATACCCAGACAAACCAGTTATAATTCCCTTTCTTATCTATCTTTACAAATAAATGCCAGCCACTTTCATCAGAATAAAAATGATTCTTCTCTTTTATACTTTTTATCATCTCTTGATACAATCCGGCAATATACTCAAAATAAATCTTCTTCAATCCACCAAATATTGTCCCACTTTTTACTATAACTCCATATTCTCTCATATCAGAAACCTGTCTTTCTACTGGCATATGGTTTTTGTATTTATTTATAAGAATATCTACCCAAAAAGAAAGAGAAAATTTACTCTTTGGAATAAGTTTATTTGGTGCATCTGCAGTAATAATCGGATGGGAACAATTACAACTCTTTTTATATTTCTTCCTTTTTATCACTTTTATATAATACCGCTTCTCTACACAAACTTCTCTTGATATCTCTTCCATACCTGTCTCTATCAATGGCGCTCCACAAATCTCACAATGTCTCTCTTCTTCCGGTATCTCTATTATTTCTTCTTCTATCGGTAAGTTTTCAGGTATCTTTCTCCCAGTCCCTCTATGTCCTTGCTTGCTTCCTCTTTTTTTATTTGTCTTTTCCTCTTGCCTCTTTTCACTTTTCTTACCAAATGCAATCTTTTTTAATATCCTGTTTTTACCTTCTAATTCTTTTATCCTCTCTTTTAATCTTTCATTTTCTTCTTTTAATCTTTTTATTTCTTGATTTGCTTTTTCTAACTCCTTTTTCAAAAATTTTATCCTTCTTTCTCTTTCTTCAAATTCTATTACTCCAATACGAAATATCTCCCGCAATTTTTCATTCTCTTGATATAAATTCCTATTCTCTTCTATCAAATACTTATTCCTTTTCAACAATTCTTCATAATCTATTGACCACTTTTTTTCTTGTTCTATAACTACACTATCTCTTTCTCCCATTTCTTATTTTTAATAGTTGAATGTTAATCTGTGATATCTTTTCTATCGCCTCCCATAACTTTCTGTAATTTTCTGTATACATCTTTGCTTGTTCCTTCCTATCCTTTGTAATGTAAACAGTATGTATCTTTTTCCCTTTTCCATAACTTATCCTGTAAAATGGACCATGTCTGTATTTTTTCCCTTTATGACATTTACAATTTTCCCTTATGCACTCTAAATATACTTTTCTGAATGTCCCCCTTATCACTTCTCCTATATTCGGTGCACTCTCTATTATTCCCTCTTTTGCCTTTTTTAATCTCTTTTCCATTTTCTCTTCTTTTATATACTAATTATTTAGTATGTTATTTTAACATAGATATTTTTTCTGTCAAGTGTATTTTGAAAATTCTAAAATCTCTTGTGTATCAATGGCTTTTACATCTCTTGACAAATTTCTTGGGGGGGTATAATAAGGGTGTGGTATAATATATAGCAAGTTGAAAGATTAGGTTAGAGATAAAAATTGACAAGTGGGATTAGATGAGGTAAATTAAATGAAAACGCAGTTCACTAAATATTTACAATGAAACAAAGGGGTGAGGTGTGTGATGACAAAAAAAATACTATTTGGATTACTTGGGTTGATTATTTTTATTTCTGGTTGTGCCACTACTGGCAGAGGGAGGATGACGCAACCAATTCAGAGTCAAACACAAATAACGGAATTCCAAACTCGCACTTATGACACTACTGATACCAGAATGGTTATGAAAGCAGTATTAAATACATTTCAAGATTATGGTTATATTATCAAAAACGTTAATGGGGAACTTGGTATTATAACCGCCACTAAGTCGGTAACTCCGTTTAGCGCTGAAAGTAAATATAAACAGTTCTTAGCGACCTTTTTAAGCGACCTTGTAGGGACTTGGGAGTGGATTATTGAAGCAAACGCTAATATTAGTGAATTTGGCCCCCAGACACGTGTTCGGGTAATTTTTTACGTAAAGGTATTAGACAAGAGAGGGTCTGTGTTCCATAGCTACCAAGTTCAAGATGTAAAATATTATCAAGAATTCTTCTCAAAAGTTGATAAAAATATATTCATTGAGAGTGATAAGAATAAATAAAAGAGATGTAAAAAGAAAAAATAATACTTAACAATCTCCAAATAATACCTAAACAGTACCCTTACAAAATTTTTAATTGTTGGTGATAAAACTATACAAAAACAGGAGGCAAAAATGGATTGGAATGAGGCGAAAGCAAAAATAGAGGGAAAAATAGTTGTTGGGACAGACCTTAATACTTCAAGATGTAGAAATGGATATAGAAAAGTTATTGAAACAAACCACATATGTAAAAAATATAATTACAATGGCGAAAAGGGGTTTTTAGTACCAATTAACAAAAAGAATAAGATAGAGATTCCATGGAGTATGTTAGAGAGGTGTTTTCCTGCGTTAAAAGAGAAAGAGGGGTATAACAAAAAGGTTTTTGAAAAATATTATCCTTGCCAATGTAAGGACCATCCCTGTCATGTTCATGTGGTTGGAATGATTTTTGTAAAAGCAGGAATTGCAACACCAGATGACAAAGAAAAAAATTATTTCCTAAAATAAAAAAAGAGATTAAACATTTTTTAATCAAGTATTTGAACATAAAGAGAAGGAACTATCATTTTTCTATTTTGTTTATATTTTGCCATTTCTTTTAACTCTTCTAAAATTGGTATCATTTTTCACTTAACAAACCAACTATTTTGTTAATTTTACTCCTGCCACTTACTTTTCTTCCTACTCTAACTTTGTACCTGCCTTTACCCGGTCCCCAGTTAACCTTTTCTTATCTTTTGTTTCCTTCTCTTTTCGCACAGATAGAGTACACAGGCAACACCTTCTTATTCTGTTTTTTCTTTATTCCACGATAAAGTTCTAAGAGTTGAGCGGTCAAATTCCAAACTTCCTGTAAATCTTTTCCATTTTTGATGGCTATTACTTTATGGAACTAAAATTGAAAAGTTTTCTGGAGAAATTTTTCGTGACTGTATACAAGTAACATATTGCAGGACAAGGGTTTACAGACAATGTTAAAAATTAAAGATAGTATACTTTGTAGTATTAAATGTAGCGAAAAAGTAGTATATACGGGTAGTAAAAACGCCGTCCTTACCTAATGTTTTCAGGCAACATTGCTTACTTTTGGGCTGAATTTTTCCAGTTTTTATATAAGCCAAAGAAGTTAACCCCGGAGATTAAGAGGAATAGCAACCTGTCTTTTTTGTCTGTGGATTGGTCTAACGCTTTAACAAGCCCTGCAAGTCCACATAGTAAGTAGAGTGCATCTATAGTTGCTGATGGAGAAATCTCCGTATTTGTGTGATAGACTGGGACTATTGGTTGATTAAACTGAGATGTTTTTACTGGTATCATTTGATTCTTCTCATTCTTCTCTGAACCTTCAACAGAGATATTATTTGCTGGCTTACCCACTGGAGATTCCTGTTGTTTATTTCTTTTTCTCAATTGCTCCCTTGTTATCTTTTCGTGGCAGTTGGCACAGAGGGTTATCGTATAATCGGGCATGTTTACTTTATCCGGGTGGTGTTCTTCCAGTACCTCAGTATTTACCTCACCGCACTTTACACAGTATCTGCCCTTAAAATTTTTAAGAATTTTTGCAATAGTTGTAGGACTTGCAGAGGTAATTCTTCTAATCTCTTCATATGTCTTGCCCTTTTGCCTTAACTCAATAATTCTCAACCTTAATTTCCCGATTTCCTTTTCCGTTCGCCTCATCTCTTTTCACCTTCTTTCTTTTAAAATTAAAAAGGGGCTGGGTAATGAACCCAGCCCCAGTTTTTCTGGTAGCCCAACAAATAGTTGTTAAAATTATACTCTCAATTTCTCAAATTGTCAACATTTCAACATTCCTCTTTTTCTATTTTTCTGAAACTATATCATATAGTGAAAAATGATATTCTACACCAGAAAAAATATTTTGTGTTTGGTATGGGTCTATTTTATTTTTCATTTCATACTTCACATAACAGGGTATTAACTTATCACTTCCCCCAGTAAGGAAAAGATAAAAAGCGACATGTTATGAGATAAGAAGGAGAATAAAACAGTTTTTACAAACATTTCTGGACTTGACCATATATTTTCTGAATTTTACAAGATTTTTTGAGGGTCTATGGATATAAATTACAGGTTTTTCCTCTTGTTTTGTTTTTTTATCCTTCTCATCGTAGTTTTCTTTCCACGGCGGAGAAAGAAAAAACAAAAAGTAGATACAAAAAACCTGACTTTCATAGGTTATCTACCAAAATTATTTCTTCATTACAGAAATTGAAACATATATTGAAATACTCAAAAATATTGTTACCAAGAAATCCTTGAGTTCCTGATTGAGATTGAATTGTTATAAGGTTCTGTTGAATTTGCTCAGGAAGATTACCTGCCCTAATAGTAAATTTCCGATTTCCTAATATTATGGGTATTTCATAGATATTTGTTTCAAATTTACCAATCGCGGGGTGACAATCTTCAGTTGTTCCTATAAAATTATACTGATTTGTTATATTTGGGTTCAGATATGTTATCTTTGCACCAGTATCCCAGAACACTCTCCCATTTTCTCCATTAACTTGTAAAGCGACAATTGGTCTGCTATCAAAGAACTCTAATGAAATATGTGTGCCTAAAAGGTTTAAAGAGTTTTGTGAAAATTGAATCCTCTTCCTGCGATAATCAATAAAAAAATTTAAGTTTCTCAAAACCTCCATACCTAAAAGTACATTAACTTGTCTTCCCAGACATTGATTAATATTATCAATTGAGAAATACATAAAATTACGACGAAAAGTATAATTATTCCCGAGTATGTTTAATTCACAACCATCACTGATACTTATGTTTGAGCCCGTATCAAAAAATATCTTTTTCTCTTCTATAACTGCTATTATATAATTATCACATATTTCTATTGGGTATTCTTCTATGGGATATCTATTCATATTTTCCTTCTTTTTCATTTTTTTAAATTTATTAATCCAGATGGCTTTAAACCTTACCCAGTTATTTCTACCTTTATAGTTCAAATTTACTCCAACATCTACTATCAACGCCACTCTATCGGTCTTTGTCTTGATATAAATTCATTCCACATCAATCATGGGTTGCACACCAAAGACATTTCTTTATTATCTATTTTCACTTCCTTTGCGACATTCAATGCATATATCTTTACTAATACCCTCCCTGATAATACAGTTTTCTTGCTGACACCTGGCAATGTAACCGCAACTAAATAAAACCACAGGGCAATATTTATCTTCCGTTGGGATACAAATATGCTCAACACCATTTTTGCCAAATAAACAAACCTCACATAGTTTTTTGTTGCACATTCTTGGAATAAAATCAAAAGTGACATCAAATTGTTCTGGATAGAAATTCTCAATTCCTTCTGTGCCTTGCAATTGCTCATAGAGGTCTCTTATAATATCAGGCATTCCCCATGTTTTTGGGATCCTATCCATGTCTATTACCTCTGCAAATAGGTTATTCCTAAATACAGAACTATTGTTCCAAACATCTCCTGGTAACTCTATCTGGTCCATAGGTAAACTATTCCACAATCTGATTAATTCTTCTGCTTCAGCATTATTATTTGCGATATCTCTTATCGCATGGGTAAATACTCTATGGTAGAATCCCTTTTTGTAATCTCTGATGCAACACCACAATCTTTTTTTCGCTTTTGTAGATGTCTGTTTAAAGTACTTAAGTTTATTTTCAAATTCTTGGTCATCATTTATAATGTTTATAATTCTGTCAGGATTTGCTTGTCTATTATCAAGTTGATAGGTAAGCAAATGTAATGCACATGCTACTCTTAATAGAAGGTCTTCTCTATTTTTGTATCTTCGCATAATATTAACAATGTACCTTATAATATTTCTACGGTATGGATTTGCATTTAGAACTTCTAATGTTTGTTTAATGCTTTGATAGTCATCAGAGATATATCTGGAAGCAAAGGTCATATTATTATTCTGAGATTTAAATCTATATCTTCCATTTTGGTAATTCTCGTAATGTCTTCCAAGTATTTGTTGAACAGGTGAGTTCTCCTCTCTTGAATATTCATACACTAATTCAGAGAAAACATATCCTCCTCTATCCCACACGATTTCAAATGGCATCTGTCTATCTGTAATATAGCAAATCCAATGGGTAAGGATTTTTTCGCTATTCGTCAAATCATTATAAGCAAAATTAATAAAGTTATAATTTGTTTCTTCTCCCCATCTTTTTGAATCTAACCAGGAGATTGTTTTAAAAATTTTAATAAGTTTATCTCTATCGTTTATTTCAATCATCTTCGCGCCCATATTATCCAGATATGGGTACTTGTTCTAATTTCTGTAACCCTTCTACTATATTCACTCCAAATAGGCTCACTACATTTACTCCAAATAAGCTCCCTATCTATTCCTCCATCCTCCCAGCCATCAATTATATAATCAGGTAACAAATTCCTATTATAAAAAACAGACCTTGCAAAAATTTCATTTTCGTCTCTAAAATCTGTCCAGTTAAATCCAAAACCTGTTCCTGGTTGTATAATCGCAATTATTTTAGGCCTAATATTATTGGATAAGTATATCGCCTGATATGCTGCTACTCCATCTGCACCTAAACACAGGAAAGAAAATCTTTTAGGACCATGTGACTCATCCCTATCATTATCTCTTTCAAAAATAACCCATTCACAAAAAGGTGGTTTAATGTACCCATCTCTCAACATATTCATAAAACGATCAAGGTCAGTTTTCGATGTTGCCTCTGGCCATATCTTGACAGTCCAGCCATGAGGCGTTAATTGATTTTCACTAATCTGTTCCTGATGAATAATATGATACCCACGAAAACCATAACGAGGATGGTGTATCTCCCTTAAAAATTCTTCTCGAGAAATGCCATAATCAACATACAAGAAACTGTAAACATTACCAGCAAGATATTGTACAGGATCCCCATCAAATCCAGCCGCAGGATAATATAATGAATCCCAAAGAACTTCATTAACATTAAAGTTAAACCTATCCCGAGATAACCATTCAGGCATTTCCATTCTCTCAATTTCCTTTATCATAACTCCCCCTTTTTTTAATAATAAATATTTAGTGAACCCCGTTACTCACATAACTATCCAGTATATCCACACAAGGTTATTTCATTTTACCTACATATTTTTAAAGTTGTCAAATTTAATTTTCTTTCGGGTTAACATATAGTTTCCAGGCAGAGAAAGGATGGTAAAGTAATAAAAGTAATATATGGAAGAAAAAAGATTTAGAAGTATCTGTTGTAAAGAATAAGAAGAAGGCAAGTTTAATATAAGATTTTTTAAAAAGGATTAAGATGGGAGTGGTTTTATAGCACAAAAAGAATTCATTCAACAATAGGGATGACACCTTATGAAAAATTGTCCAGTTATGCGAAATTACCTAAAAATGTTTGTCTGTTTCCTGTTATGAATTTTGATAAAATGGCTGACCTTATAAAATTATATTTTAAAAATTCTTCCTTTTACTCAACTGGATACCATCTCTTAACCCAGGACAATTCTGTTTTCATATATTTTTATTAAGAAGTTCAAAAATTTCTTTTTTACTCACTCTTTTAGTTTTAAGGCCTTCTTCTATTGCTTTAATCATTCCAATATCCTCAAATGCTTCAATAATTGCTTCTTTTATAACTTTTCTCACCACTTTTATTCTGTCCTTTGTAACTGTCTTTCTCATTTATTTCTCCTTTTGTTTTATTATATCATCTTATAAAAATTCATCAAAAATAGTGAAAAAAATATAAAAGATTTTTGTGCCATATTTGTGCCATAAATTTGCCAAAAAATGACAAAATATGAAAGAATATGAAAAAGTGGAAAATTGAGTTAAGTTATTGATTGTCAATGACTTAATAGATGTATCAAGGGTTTTGTAAAATTGGCTGAAACGGATTTTGAGTCCGGCGCGTCTGCCAGTTCCACCACTCCGGCTTTTTAATTAAATTATACTTCCCACAACAAAAAAATCAATTTTTTGAAATATTGACTTTTTCTTTAAAAGGGGTATATTATGTTTAACTATGGAAAAAATTCTATACAGAAGCACAAATAAAAATTCAGAAATAGTAGATTTTAAATATGCTGTTTTAAAGGGACAGGCACCTGACTATGGACTTTATATGCCAACAGTAATTCCCACCTTTACTGAAGATGAAATAAACTCATTTAAAGGTAAAGAATATTATGAAATTGCTTATCAGGTTCTTTATAAATTTCTGGAAAATGAGATTGATTCAAAAACTTTAATTGAAATGGTAAAAAAAGCATATAATTTTGATGTGCCAGTGGAAAAAATCAATGAAAAACTTTATATTCTTTATCTTGACAGGGGTCCAACTGCCTCATTTAAGGATTTTGCAGCAAGATTTATGGCTGAAGTTATGGAATATCTTGCAATTAAAGAAAATTTAAATTTAACCGTTCTTGTTGCTACAAGTGGAGATACAGGTGGAGCAATTGCCAATGCATTTTTGGATAAAGAAAACATAAAGGTCGTTATTTTATTTCCATTAGAAGAAATAACAGAAGTCCAGAGAAGACAGATGACAACGTTAAATAAAAACATTATACCGATTGGTCTTAAGGGTAAGTTTGATGACTGTCAGAGTATGGTTAAAATTGCATTTAATGACCCTGACTTGAAATTTTTAAATCTTACTTCAGCAAATTCAATAAATATATCAAGATTACTACCTCAGAGCGTATATTATTTCTATGCTTTTTCAAAATTAAATCTGAATAAAATTACTTTTTCTGTACCTTCAGGAAATTTTGGGAATTTAATGGGAGGTGTGATTGCAAAAAAAATGGGATTACCTGTAAAAAAATTTATAGTTGCTGTTAATGAAAATGATGAATTTCCCATTTTTTTAAAAACTGGAGAATATAAGCCAGTAATCCCCTCAAGGAAATGCAGTTCAAATGCAATGAATGTGGGACATCCAAGTAATTTTGCAAGATTAATTGATTTATATGGTGGATGGATCTATGATGAAAGAAATAAAGATGGCAAAGTAATAAGATATGGTGTTTTAAAAGAAAAACCGGATATGGAAAAATTAAGAGAAGATTTTGTCTCTTTTTCAATAAAGGATGAAGAAGTAGAAGAAACAATTAAAAAATACTATAAAAACTATAAAATTATTCTTGACCCACATGGCGCTGTAGGAATTACTGCTTTTGAAAAGTCAAATATAGATGAACCTGTAATTTCTATTGAAACAGCACATCCTGGAAAATTTCCTGAAGTAATTAAAAAAGTTCTTGGAATTGAACCTGAAATACCTGCGACACTAAAAAGTTTACTATCAAAAGAGGAAAAGTTTAAAGTTATTGAAAATAATTATATTGAATTTAAAAATTTCCTGAAAGGGTTAAAATGAAATATATAGTTATGATTATGGATGGTGCAGCAGATTTACCTGTTGAAGAACTGGCTAATAAAACTCCTTTACAGGTTGCGCAAAAACCAAATATTGATTATTTAGCAAAAATTGGCTGTTCAGGAGTTTTGAAAACAATACCTGATAATTTTATTACTGATTCAGGAGTTGCAAATCTTTCTATACTCGGGTATAATCCAAAAGAGGTTTATACAGGCAGGGGAGTCCTTGAAGCATATGCAAATGGAATTGAACTCAAAGAAAATGAAATTGCCTTCAGATGTAATCTTATAACTGTGGAAGAAGGAAAAATTAAAAGTTATTCTGCAGGTTATATCTCAAAAGAAGAAAGTAATGAATTGATTGATTTCCTAAACTTAAAACTTGGAAATGAGAAAGTCAAATTTTATAAAGGACTTGGTTTTAAAAATATTCTTATTATAAAAAATGATTTTTCAGAAGAAATAAAATGTTATCCTCCTCACGATTATTATGGATATGAAATTGAAAAGATAATGATTGAAGGGAAAACAGAAAAAGGTAAAAAAACAGCAGAATTTTTAAACACATTGATTATTGAGTCAAATAAATATCTTGAAAGTCATCCTGTAAATTTAAAAAGAGAAAAAGAAGGTAAGGAAAAGGCAAATTATATCTGGCCGTGGTCTCCTGGTAGAAAGCCACAATTTGAAAAATTTTATGAGAAATTTAAAATTAGAGGTGCTGTAATTTCTGCTGTTGATTTAATAAAAGGTATAGGTAAAATGATTGGTTTTGAAGTGATAAATGTTCCAGGAGCGACAGGACTGTGGAATACAAATTATGAAGGAAAAGCAGAATATGCTATTGAGGCACTTAAAAAATTTGATTTTGTTTATGTTCATGTTGAAGGAATTGATGAAGCAGGGCATGAAGGAAATTTAGAACTGAAAATAAAATGTATTGAAGATTTTGACAGAAGGTTAGTTAGAATTATACTTGAAAACATTGATTTAAAAACAATATCTATAAGCATTCTCCCAGACCATTATACCCCTGTAAAATTAAAATCACATAAAGAGGGTTATGTTCCATTTTTAATTTATTCTCCAGAAAATAAACCCGATGAAGTGGAAAAATTTGATGAAGAAAGTTGTAAAAAAGGAAGATATGGAAAAATTGAAGGGGATGAATTTATAAATTTATTTTTAAAAGGAGAAAAATGTATATAATAATTGTTGGGTGCGGTAAAATAGGTTCTTATCTGGCAAAAATACTTGATGAAACGAATGATGTTGTTGTTATTGATAAAGACGAAAAAAGTTTTGAGAAACTTGTTAATTTTAATGGTATAACAAAACTGGGAGATGCTCTTGATTCAGAAGTTTTAAAAGATGCTGGTATTGAAAAAGCAGATGCTGTTTGTGTTATTACAAGTAATGATAATACAAATATAGTAATTGGCCAGGTTGCAAAAAAAATATTCAATGTTGAAAAAGTTATAATAAGAATTTCTGACCCTAATAGAGAAAAAATATGTAAATTACTTAATATTGAAACAATAAATACAACAACCCTTATTGCTTCCCTTATTAAAGATGGACTGACAAAAAAAATATCATCAACTTATCTTTTAGAAAATGAGGATTTTACAATTATTGAATTAAATTCTGAAAATTTTGTAGGAAAAAGAATAGAGGAAATAAACATTGATGGAGAACTCATAATTTTTGCTTTAATAAGGGGTAATTCCGGAATTGTTCCTGATAAAAATCTGAAAGTTGAAAAAGATGATATAATTATTGGAATAACAGAAAAAAGAAATCTCAAAAAATTTAAAAGGATTCTAAAACAATGAATATAATAATTGTTGGTGGTGGAAATGTTGGATATTATCTTGCTGAAAAATTAAGCGAAAATCATTATGTTGTTTTGATTGAAAAAGAAACAAAAATTAGCGAAAAGATTGCAGAAAATTTAAACTGTCTTGTTATAAGTGGAGATGGATGTGACCCTGAAGTATTAAAAAATGCAGGTATTAAAAAAGCAGATTGTCTTGCTGCAGTTACAGGAAATGATGAAGATAATCTTGTAATATGTCAGATAGCAAAAGAAATTTTTAATGTTAAAAGAGTGATAGCAAGAGTGAATAATCCTAAAAATGAAAAAACTTTTTATCAACTTGGAGTTGATGTTGCTATAAGTGGAACTTCATTGATTGCAAAAATTATTGAAGAAGAGGTAAACTGGGAGGACTTTGTGACTTTATTTACATTTAAAAGAGGTAAACTATCTATTTTAAGAATAGACCTTCCAGGAAATGCTCCAATTATTAATAAAAAAATCAATGAAATCAATCTTCCGGAAGATTCTGTTATAGTTGCAATTATGAGGGGTGATGATTTGTTTATTCCAAGAACTGATTTTACATTTAAGGAAAATGATGAAATTATTGCAATAACAAAAGTTGAAAATGAAGTTTTACTTTTAAATACTCTTATAGGAGAGGTTAAGGAGGAATGAAAAAAATTTTAAAATACATTAATGTTTTCTACAAAGGAAGTTTAGGAATATTTGTTGAAATTTTTTATGTTATTTTAATTTTTATCCTGTCTCTTGTTTTAAATTTTATTTTTTATTTTTTTATTAAACTTCTATGATTCCTCAATTTTCAAGAGATGATTTAAAAGGTATTTTTCATTATACAGGGAAATTAATAATACTACTGGGATATTTATTTCTCTTACCTCTCTTTGTTGCTCTTTTATATAAAGAATGGAATCCCGCCAATGATTTTATATTTTCATCCTTATTTTCTCTTTCAATTGGATATTTAATAGTTTCTCAATTTCCTGAAGAATCAGATATAAACTGGCGCCAGGGTATGACAATAGCATCCCTAATATGGCTTATTTATATGTTTCTTGGAGCAATTCCCCTTTATTTATCAGGCCATTACAGGTCATATCTTGATAGTTGCTTTGAGTCAATGAGTGCTCTCGCAACAACAGGACTTGTTCTTGTGAATAATCTTGACCATATGGCCAATTCTTATAATTTCTGGCGTCATTTTATGTGTTTTATTGGAGGACAAGGAATAATACTTCTGGGACTTTTAATTTTTTTCAGGGGAGCAAGTGCATCAATAATTTATGTTGGTGAAGCAAGGGAAGAAAAAATTTTACCAAATGTGGTTCAAACAGCAAAATTCATCTGGGTAGTAAGTATGTGTTACTTGATAATTTTTACATTAATTTTAGGGATTATAAATATTATTCACTCGTTTTCTTTTTCAAGAGCATTTTTTCATGCAATATGTGTATTTATGGCTGGATGGGATACAGCAGGTTTTGCAGTTCAAACACAGAATATTGCTTATTATCATAGTCCATTAATAGATATAATTACTTCACTCATTGTAATACTTGGAGCAGTCAGTTTTGGACTTCATTATGCTCTCTGGACCGGGAAATTTAAAGAAATTTTCAAAAATTATGAATTCAAAACATTTATGATAAGTATAATTTTTCTCACTCTTTTTGCATACATTGGATTTATAAAATTTACAAAAAACATTGATTTCTTTTCTTCTTTTAGAATTATTTCCTATCATATTATTTCCGGCCATACAGGTGTGGGATATACAAATGGTGATTCTTTTTATCTTAAAAATTACTTACCTGATTTTTCTCTTATCTTTTTAATAATTGCTATGGGACTTGGAGGTTGTTCATGTTCAACAAGTGGTGGAATTAAGATGTTAAGAATAGGTTTGATTTTGAAGGAATTAAAAAAAGAGGTAAAAGGATACAGTTTGCCTACTTCAACAGTTATAGTTGAAAAATTTCATCATATTAAGGATATAAGTTTAACAGATACACAGGTAAAATTATCATCAATAATTTTAATAATGTATATAGCAACATATATTATAGGTGGAATAATTGGAACTTTCTTTGGTTATCCTTTCTTACATTCTCTATTTGAATCAACTTCTGCATGTGCAAATGTAGGACTTTCGGTTGGAATTACAAATCCAGATATGCCAAATTTATTAAAAATTACATACATAATTGAAATGTGGATTGGCAGATTGGAATTTATATCAGTTTTTGTTTTCATAAAATATTTAATCTCTTTAAGGAGCCCTGAATGAAAAAATTGTTTTTAATTTTTTTGTTTTCAGCAGTTCTTTATTCATCTGAAAAGGTAAAAATAAAGGAACTTTACGAAAATAGTGAATTTTATAATGGAAAATCTATTGTAATTGAAGGAGAAGCAATTGGAGAGAAAATGGGAAAAGGAGATGAAATATGGGTAAATATTAAAGATGAATTTGAAAATTTTGCAATTGGTGTGGTTATGAGTAAGATAGATATTGAAAAAATTGAGAATTTTGGTAGATATAGGATAAAAGGAGATATTGTAAGAGTTGAAGGGATTTATAATGTAAACTGTATAAAACATCCGGGAGAAAGAGATATTCATGCCATAAAAGTGGAAGTGATTAAAAAAGGAGAAAGATACAATGAGGAACTAAGTTTAAAAAAAATATATCTTTCCTTTATCCTTCTTTTTATCACTGTGTTTCTAATATTCCTTTACCATAAAAAAGAAATAAAAGTTTAATTGTTATAGTTTTTGTTTTTTCTATATAAAGAACAATTTTATTTAAGTCAAGTTTGAGGTTTACCATATAGATAATGCCTTTCACTTTTTTCAATCCTTATCTTCAGTACTTCTCCTTCTTTAACATTTACATTTTCTATTATAACTGGTTTATTATTTAAAGTCCTTCCTATAAATGCATTTTTCCTTTTATAACTCTTTTTCCTTACAAAAATATCATCTATTTTACCTTCCATTTCTTTATTTTTTAAGAGAGAAATTTTATCCTGTAAATTCAATATAAGTTTATGCCTCCTTTCTTTTTCTTCTTTTGAAACACTATCAGGAAATTTACTTGCTTCTGTCAGGGGTCTTGGAGAATATTTAAAAACATAAAGATCATCAAATCTAATTTTTTCCACAATCTTATATGTTTCTTCAAAGTCCATTTCTTCTTCATATGGAAAACCGACAATTATATCAGATGTTATTGAAATATAAGGACAATTTTTTCTCACCTTTTCAATAATTTCAAGGTATCTCTCAATCGTATATTTTCTATTCATAAGATTTAAAATTTTATTTGAACCTGATTGAAGTGGAAGATGAAGATGTTTATATAATTTTGGTAATTTTGAAAAAGAATTAATTAAATCATCAGAAATATCTTTCGGATGAGAAGTCAAAAATCCAATCCTTAAAATCCCTTCTATTTCATGGACTCTGTATAAAAGTTCAACAAAATTCTTTCCTATATCCTTTCCATATTCATTTACATTCTGACCTATCAAAAATATCTCTTTTACTCCTTTATCTATAAGGATTTTTATCTCATCAATAATTACATTTTCTGGCTTACTTAAAAGACCTCCCCTTGCATAAGGGACTACACAATAAGAACAAAAATTTTCACATCCTTTTGTAATTGTAACAAATGAACTTGTTTTTTCTGAAACTTCAGGTTCACTCACTTCATTTAACAAATTTTCATCTTCTTCAAATATACTTAATTTTTTTCCATTATAATTTTTCAGAGTATAAACAAATTTTTTATATGAGTTTGGACCACATATAATATCCACAAAATCAAGTTTTTCGAAAATTTTGTCCTTATAAATTGAAGGTGTGCAACCAACAACGCAAAAAATTTTGTTATTTTTTTTATTTTTTATTGAACTCAAAAAGGAAAAAGCCCTATCCTCTGCATGTTTCCTTACAGAACAGGTATTTATAATTAAAATATCTGCATCTTCTGGAGAATTTACCTCTAAAAATCCCTCTTCATTTAAAAATTTTCTTAACTTATTTGAATCATAAAAATTCATCTGACAGCCATATGTTTTGATAAAAAATCTCTTTCTCATAATAAATAATTATACTTTTCTTAATGAAAAAATTGAACCACAGATTAAACCAACAAGAGTAAAAAGATTTACATAGAATTTAAAAGAAAACGAAAAATCAAAAACAATAAGATTTAAATGTGCAACTTCCCAGGTAGGAGAAAGGCGGAAAGAAAGAAAAGAGTAATATGGACTTGTATTTGGAAAAAAATAAATAATAAATTCACCAATAACTGTTCCTATCAGAGAAGAAAGAAATAAAATCAACAAAATGTACAAAAATTTCATAGAAAAAGTATAACATAATAAACAAGATAATGCAAAACCTGTGTTATTAAACTGTTTCCAAGGGTAAAAAACATTGACTTTTAAACTTTTAAATATTAAAATAATATAAAATAAGCGCCTGTAGCTCAACAGGATAGAGCATCTGCCTTCTAAGCAGAGGGCTGCGCGTTCAAGTCGCGCCAGGCGCATTTTTTTTACCGGGCCGTTAGCTCAACTGGCAGAGCGGCGGACTCTTAATCCGTAGGCTGCAGGTTCAAGTCCTGCACGGCCCAACTCAGGCATACCATCTTCCTTTTTTATTTTTAAATTTTCAAAAATTGTGATATAAATTAATAGATGAAAAATAAGATAATTGTTTTAAAATGTGAAAATTATGTTGAAAGTGTGATTTATGAAAAATTAAAAACTGCTTTTAATTTACTTGAATTTAAAAATATTCCTGAAAGAATACTTATAAAACCCAATATGCTCTCTGCAAGGAAACCTGAGGAAGCAGTAACAACTCATCCATCAATTATTTCTTCTTTAATTAGAATTTTCATAAATAGAAAACTTATTATAGGAGATAGTCCGGCAAATATTGAAAAACCAATTGAAGAATACTGGGAAAAGTGTGGATATAAGGAAATTGCTGAAAAATATAATGTCCCTTTAAAAAAATTTGAAAACTCTTTTCCTTTAGAAATAAGTGTGAAAAATAAAACTTACAAAATTCCTGTAACTTCTCTTATAAATGAATTTTCAATAGTTAATGTTCCAAAATTTAAAACGCATAATTTAACAACTTTAACACTTGGAATTAAAAATCTTTATGGTTTAATCCCGGGTATAACAAAAAGTGTTCTTCACAGTAAATTTGTAAATCCATATGATTTTTCAAATTTTCTTGTTGAATTCTATAAAAAAATTGAAGAAAAAATTTTTTTAACAGTTGTTGATGGAATTATTGGGATGGAAGGAGATGGACCTTCTTCAGGTAAATTAAGGGAAATTGGATATATAATAATAGGTGAAAAACCAATATATGTTGACTATTTATGCTGTAAATTGGCAGGTATTGAACCTGAAAAAGTTGATTTTATAAGAATATATAAGGAAGAATATGGATTTGAAGAACCTGAGATAATTGGAGATTTTAAGGAAATAAAAAATTTCAGATTGCCATCAACAAGAAAATATTTTTTTATTAAAAATAAATTTCTTTCAAAATTACTTTTACCTGTCTCAAAATTTTTCAGAATAATACCTGTAATAAATAGAAATAAATGTAAAAAATGTTATGCCTGTTATAATGTATGTCCTGTAAAAGCAATTTCTGATGATTTGCAATTTAACAGGAAAAAATGTATATTATGTTTATGTTGTTTTGAAGTATGCCCTTATAAGGCAGTTGAAATTAAAAAAAGTTTTATTGCAAGGATTTTTACTTAAACAAGGAGAAAAGATGAAATACGAGAAAATTTTACCGGAAATAATACAAAAAAACGATAAAAAAATATTACTTCTTGTTCTTGATGGAGTTGGAGGGCTTCCCCATCCTGAAACTGGAAAAACAGAACTTGAAACAGCAAATATTCCAAATCTTGATTATTTTGCAAAAATTGGTTCCTGCGGTCTTTTAACCCCTGTTTTGCCGGGTATTACCCCTGGTAGTGGACCTGGACATATTGCACTCTTTGGTTATGACCCAATAGATATTCAAATAGGGAGAGGAATACTTGAATGTCTTGGAATTGGACTTGAAGTTAAAAAAGGAGAAATTGCTATAAGAGGAAACTTTGCTACAATAAATGAAAAATTTATAGTGACAGATAGAAGAGCAGGAAGAATACCAACAGAAGAAAATGAAAAAATTGTAAAATTAATTTCTGAAAATATAAAAGAGATAAAAGGAGTAAAAATAAAGATAAAAACTGTTAAGGAACACAGATGTGCAATAATACTTTCTGGAGAAAATCTATCCTGTGATATTACTGAAAATGACCCTGGAAAAGAAGGATTGCCTTTAAAAAAGTTTGAGCCCTTGAGTGAAAAAGGGAAATTTACAGCAGATATTTTGAATGAATTTGAGAAAAAAGTAATATCAATACTTAAAGGTTTAAATTCTAAAGCAAAATGTTTATTATTAAGAGGTTTTTCAACCTATCCGAATATTCAGACATTTGAAGAAAGATATAAATTAAAATCCTGCTGTATTGCAACCTACCCAATGTATAAAGGAATATCAAAACTTGTTGGAATGGATGTTATTGAGTGTAGAGAAAAAATAGAAAATGAAATTGAAGCATTGAAAAATGTTTATAATGATTATGATTTCTTCTTTTTGCATATTAAAAAAACAGATAGTTTTGGAGAGGATGGAGATTTTGAAGGGAAGGTAAGGATTCTTGAAGAAATTGATAAAAAAATAGAGGTAATAAAAAATATGAATTTTGAAGCAATGGCAATTACAGGAGACCACTCTACTCCTTCAAGATTAAAAAGTCATTCATGGCATCCTGTTCCAGTCGTTATTGTCTCTCCAAATACATTACCTGATGATGTTAAAAGATTTACTGAAAGAGATTGTTCCAAAGGTATTCTGGGAAATCTTTATTCAAAAAATCTTATGTATTTTTTACTTGCGTGTTCTTTGAAACTTGCGAAATTCGGAGCATAAAATGTTTAAAGGCGGTGTTAAACTTTTAGATTTTAAAAGTTTAAGTAAAGATGAAAAGATTGAGGAGTTTAAATATCCTGAAAAAGTTATAATACCTCTTTCCCAGCATACAGGCATCCCTGCAAAACCAGTCGTTAAAAAAGGTGATTATGTTGTTGAAGGACAGGTTATAGGAGAAATAGGTGGTTTTATAAGTTCATACATCCATTCATCTATTTCAGGAAAAGTTATTGATATATTACCATGGAATTTACCAACAAATAGAAAATCCTTAAGTATAGTTATTGAAAGCGATGGAGAAAAAAAATCAATTGAAAAAAAACAGAGGGAATGGTTAAAACTTGAGAGTAACGAAATTATAAATATTGTAAGAGAAGCAGGAATTGTAGGTCTTGGAGGTGCTGCCTTCCCAACACATGTAAAACTTACAATTCCGGAAGGGAAAAAAGTAGATTTTTTATTGATTAATGGATGTGAGTGTGAACCATTTTTAACATGTGATTACAGGGTTTTAAAAGAATTTACTGATGAGGTAATTGAAGGAATTCAGATAATTGCAAAGACGGTTAATGTAAAAGATGTTTTTATAGGCATTGAAAGTAATAAAATTGACCTTTTACCTGTTTTAAGAAATTCATTAAAAAATTTAAAAATATTTTTGAATATTGAAATAAAGGTTTTACCTGAAAAATATCCTCAGGGAAGTGAAAAACATCTTATAAAATCAATATTGAATAGAGAAGTACCTTCAGGAAGATTACCAATTGATGTTAGATGTGTTGTTTTCAATATTCAGACAACTCTTGCAATTAAAAGGGCTGTATGTGATGGAATTCCCTTGACCGAAAGAGTTTTAACATGTTCAGGACTTGTTGGAAAACCAAAAAATTTAAAGGTAAAAATAGGAACATTGATTTCTGAAATTTTAAATTACTGTGAGGGTGAAGTAAAATATGGGAGAAAAATTGTTACGGGTGGACCAATGATGGGAATACAGATAGCAAATCCTGATGTTCCAGTTTTAAAAGGAACTACAGGAATTTTGTTATTACCTGAAGAAAAATTGCCAGAAGATATTCAACCATGTATAAGATGTGGTAAATGTATAGAAATTTGTCCTATGTTTTTAATGCCAAGTGAGATAGGAAGATATGTGGAACATGGAAGGTATGATAAATGTGAATATTTGAATGTTTTTGATTGTATTGAATGTGGATGCTGTGCTTATATATGTCCTGCAAAAAGACCACTTGTTGATTTTATAAAATGTGCAAAATTAAAATTGAGGAAAAAATGAAAGAAAATTTATGTAAAATTTATTGTTCCCCGCATTTACACAGTTCTGAAACAACTACAAAAATAATGTTTTATGTAATTTTATCATTAATACCTGCAATATTGGGAAGCGTCTATTTTTTTGGTTTTTATGTATTAAATGTAATTTTTGTTTCAGTAATTTCATGTGTTTTAAGTGAACTTTTATTCCAGATTTTAATGAAGAGGAGAAAAGTATTATTTGATGGTAGCAGTATTGTTACAGGGATACTTCTTGCCTTGGTGCTACCCCCAAGAATTCCTTTATGGATTGCAGGAATAGGAGGATTTCTTGCAATTTTTCTTGTTAAGGAATTATTTGGAGGAATTGGTTTTAATATTTTCAATCCTGCCTTAACTGCTCGTGCTATTTTGCTGGCTTCCTTTCCTGTTGAAATGACAAAATTTATAAATGTTTTTGATTATAGCGTTGATGCAGTGACCTCTCCTACTCCTTTATTTATAATGAAAGAAAATATAAATCAATCACTTCCTTCATTATGGAATATGTTTATAGGAGCACGAGCAGGTTGTATAGGAGAAACAAGCACAATTTTATTACTTATTGGAGCGATATTTTTACTTTTAAAAAAAGTTATAACCTGGCATATACCAGTTTCTTATATTTTCACTGTTGCACTTTTATCATTAATTTTTAAAGAGAATGTTTTTTATCAAATTATGGGAGGTGGCTTAATTCTCGGTGCTTTTTTCATGGCTACTGATTATGTTACATCTCCAATAACAAGAAAGGGTAAAATAATATTTGGTATTGGCTGTGGAATAATAACATTTTTAATTAGAAAGGCAGGTGGGTATCCAGAAGGTGTTTGTTATTCAATATTATTTATGAATATGTTTGTTCCAGTAATCAACAGATATACTATACCAAAAAAATTTGGAAGTAAAAAATGAAAAAAAGGGATATTATAACTGGAATTTTAGTAATTACATTTATATCTGCTCTCTCAGGATACCTTCTTGCACATGTTTATAATAAAACAAAACCAAAAATAGAAGAAGTAAAAAAAGTTGAAGAAGAAAAGTTAAACAGAGAAATTTTTCCTGATGGATTTAAATTTGAAGAAAAAGAAATTAATGGAGTTAAATATCTATCTGTATTAAATGAAAATGGAGAAGAAATAGGAAAAATATTTGAAGTAAAAACTATGGGTTATGGAGGATACATCACATTAAAAATTGGTCTTGATAAAGAAAATAAAATAAAGAGGATAAAAATAAAGGAACATAATGAAACACCCGGCCTTGGCTCAAAAATAACTCAGGATAGTTTTTTAAAACAATTCATTGGTAAAACAAAGGATGACATTTATTTAAAAAAAGATAAAACAGATGAAAAGATAGATGCTATAACAGGAGCAACAATTTCTTCAAGAGCAATAGTTGAAGGGGTAAGAAAACTTTTAGAAAAAATTGAAAATGGAAAATAGAAAACTTATTGATTTTAAGGTTTTTTTAAATGGTATATGGAGAGAAAATCCAATATTATTTATCATGCTTGGGCTCTGCCCTGTTCTTGCAGTAAGTTCTTCTGTAAAAGATGCTCTTGGCATGGGAATTTCTGTCATTTTCATTTTAACAGGTTCCAATTTGGTTATCTCTCTTATAAGAAAAATAGTTCCAAACCATGTAAGAATTCCTGTTTTTATTGTTGTTATAGCCACCTTTGTTACAATTACTGATTACATTCTTGCTGCCTATTCTCCACAGATTCACAAAAATCTTGGTGTTTATCTTCCTTTAATAGTTGTAAATTGTATAATACTTGGTCGTGCTGAAGGTTTTGCTTCAAAAAATAATGTTTTTAATTCTATACTTGATGGACTTGGAATGGGAATAGGTTTTACATTGATAATTTTTATTATTTCTTCGGTTAGAGAAATACTTGGGAATGGAACTTTTATGGGGAAATTAATTTTAGGAGAGAATTTTAAACCATTTTTAATTATGATTATGCCTCCTGGTGCATTTTTAGTTATAGGAATTCTTATTGCATTAAAACAGAAACTTGAAAAGGGAAAGAAAAAATGTTAAATGAAACAAATTTATTTTTTATTTTTTTATCCGCTTTTTTAATTAATAACATTTTACTTATAAGATTTCTTGGACTTTGTTCTTTCATAGGAATTTCAACAAATATAAAATCTTCTATAGGAATGGGAATTGCAGTTGTTTTTGTTACTGTTATGGCTTGCAGTTTAAGTTGGGCTGTTTATAATTTTTTACTTGCTCCTTTTCATCTTGAATATTTAAGGACAACAACATTTATTTTAACAATAGCATCTTTTGTTCAATTTGAAGAAATGATTATAAGAAAAAAATTACCTGCTCTTTATCGTGCTTTTGGTATTTATCTTCCTTTAATAACAACTAATTGTGCAATTCTGGCAAGTGCTTTTCTGGGAATTGATTATAAACTCTCATTTATTCAAAATCTTTTTTTCTCTTTTGGAATCTCTGCTGGATATTGTTTTGTAATTATTGTTTTTGCTACTATCAGAGAAGAAATTGAGATTGCCCCTATTCCTGAGAGTTTTAAAGGTGTTCCTATTGCATTTATTCTTGCTGCTTTAATGAGTTTAGCATTTCTTGGATTTAAAGGTCTTTTTAAATTATAATTAAATGTTTTTCTTTTTTCCTGTCCGCGATGAGTATGGAGTTAAAAGGTTTCCAATAATAGTCACATTAATAATTTTTATAAATTGCCTTATATATTTTATTTTTGGCTTCAGACCTGATTATCCCCAGATAGTTGAAAAATTTGGTTTTATTCCTTTAAATTTTTCTTTCAAAAATATATTAACTTCAATGTTTCTTCATGGTGGGCTCTTTCATCTTGGATTTAATATGTGGTACTTGTGGTTACTCGGAGATAATATTGAGGATAGATGGGGAAGATTTAATTTTTTAATTTTCTATTTATTATCAGGTATTTTTGCTTCAATTTTATATTCTGAACTTATACCTGATAAATTTAAAAATATACCAACTATTGGTGCATCAGGTGCAATTTCAGGGATTCTTGGTGCATATGCTATCTTATTTCCAAAAAGTAAAATAACTTTCAAATATCTTATCGCTTTTTTCTGGCTTATAAGAGCAGGAGAATTTGAAATCTATTCTTATATATGGCTTCTTTTCTGGTTTTTCATGCAGGGAGTAAATACACTGCTTGTTTCTCTTTATAAAGTTCAATCTCAGGTTGCCTATGCAGCACATTTTGGTGGCTTTTTATTCGGAGCAATTATAGGGATTGGCACAAAACTTTATAGAGAGGCGAAATACAGGGAAAATGTAGAACTTGGGAAAAATGTTTTATTACAAATTCTTGGAGATAAAGGAAAACAGTATTATAAAGATGAACAGATTTTAGAAAGTGAAAAATTAAAAAAGAAAATTATGGATGTTATTTATGAAGATAGAACCCTTGCAACAAAATTTTATGCAGATGGACTTAAAATTTATCCTGATTTATGTCTTCCAGAAAAGATACAGTATGAAATTGCTGATTCACTTAATAGACAAGGAGAAAAAGATTATTCTTTAGAAGCATATAAAAATTTTATCTTGAATTATCCTTTCAGCAAACTTGCTGATAATGCCTTATTTGAATTCGGAAAGATTTGTTTTGAAAAAGGGAATTATGAAAAAGCAAAACAGGCATTTATACAGATAGTTGTTTTTTATCCTTACAGTGATGTTTATGAAGAAAGTAAATATTATTTAGAAAAAAAACTTCCGGAATTAATTACATCAATCAATCAATGAAAGTAATATTTTCACCATTTCTCCCAGTGAATTACTTCTTCTAAATCTCTCTTTTTTGGCTTTGGCTCTTCATCAGGATAACCAATTGAAATTAAACTTATAAGTTTATATCCTTCAGGCACCCCAAGTATTTCTCTAATTTTTTCTGCATATATTTTTTTATCTCCTGCAATCCAGCAACTTCCAAGTCCATATGCCTTTGCAGCAAGTAAAATATATGTCGTTGCAGCAGAACCATCTTCAAGATAATATTTTGTATCCTTACAGAAAACTCCAATACATACAGGCGCATCCTTTATAAATTTACCATAATCAGTTATATCTGCAATTTTCTCTCTCTTCTTCTGACAAACTTGCTAAAAACTCTTTTTCTATTTCTACACTTTGGCAGATGAAAGGCATGTTGCAACCATAACTGCTCCAAAATCCATCCCACCTTAAAATAAAACTGCTGGTTGAACAAAAATGATATAAGCCATTGTCATAAAAGTAGTTATTCCAGCAATTATTTCTGTTTTTATATCTGTTTTATTTTCTTTAAATTTAAAATATTCTGAAATTAACCTTATCATTTGAAATAAATAGTTTTGATTTCAAACGGTTTTAAATAAAATTTCACTTTTTCCCCGGTTCCAATTTTTTTTAGGATTTTTTCTTCATCTACACTAATTTCATAAAAATTAAAAGAACTTTTTGTCCTAATTTCACATTCCAACCCTTTACCATCTGGTTCATAAATCCTTGCTATGTATCCATTATCATTTTTTCTAAAACAAGTTAAAGGGATATAAGAAGGTATTACTTCTAAATGTTTATAATTTGTTTTCCATTTCACACCAGGAATTACAATGAATGGCTGGTTAAATGAAATTCCATATAAATATGGTCTATAATCCCTGTCATCAGGTTTAAAAGGAATTACTCTGTATTCAAATTCATATTCTTTTCCAGAAGAAAAACCTGTTTCACTTTTTGCTTTGTTTGGTCCCATATCAACTGCCCTAAAAAGAGAAATCATAATTATTCCATTTTTAACTCCATTTCCAGGTAATCCTCTATTTATTACACACAATCCTTTTTCATTATCAAAATAATCAATAAAATTCTGAGCAGGATATTCTCCTTCATTTTGATATTCAATACCAAAAGGAATTTCTCTTCTTATTTTTCCGTCCTTGATTGAAGTAGGAAAGGCAACCCTTATTCTATAATTTTTACCTTCTGCAATGAATTTTGTTTTAAAATCAATATATGGTAAATCATTATAAACAAAATAACTTTGAGTGTATTTCCATAAGGTTTTCCAGTATTTTATTTCACCCTTTATTAAAACTTTAATTCCAAGATTCCCTTTTTCAATGATAATTTGCGAAGGTGTATTATGTTGAAGGATACTTTCTTTAAATCTCGGCACATTTTCAGGATATGGGTCTTCAAGAATCTCTGAATATTTGTTTTCTCCAGGAACAGGTGATTGATAATAAACCCAAAAATCTCCCATATCTCTCTGAAAAATCAATTCTCCAAAATAGGGCTTTTCTTGATTTACAATTTCCATTCCATCCATAATTAAATTTGAAATAAAACCTTTTTCAGAAATTTTTATTTTGAAATATTTATTTTCAAATTCAAATGGTGCTTTCATTACTTCTTTTTCTTTTCTTTTTACAGTTTTTATTTTAAAATTTTTCTTTTCAAATGGTTTTCCATAAAACAAAAAACCAGCAATAACCTTTTCATTTTTCCTTTCAAAAATCTGTGTTTTAAATTCCTTTTTACCATCATAAATAATTATTTCTTTTTCCTCTGGAACTTCAATTTCAAAAAGGCATATATCATTTCTTGGAAATGAACACTGATTAAAAACAGAAATGGAATTTTCTTTAGGTTCTGTTATTTCATCAATTATTTCGTAAAAAACTTCTCTGAAAATTTCTCTGTTAATTTCATACTTTTTCATTACATCAAAATAGCCATCGTCAAGGATACTTCCACAGATAATATCATGAAACTGATTGTAAAGAAGGTAATTTTCAAACTTTTCTATTTTACCATCAATCTTTTTCTTTTCTATTTTCTCTAATGAAGAAATTGTCTGCAAGAGTTCAAGTATATAAATTTGATTTTCACATAATCTATTATTCTGTTTAATTTCAATCCTGCTTGTATATGTTCCATTAAAAAGAGGATTAAAATCATAACTCAAAACAGGCAATTTTTTATTTTTGAGTTCATCAAAATATTCAGATGGTGTTGAAAAAACAATTTTTTCGTCATTTCTTTTATTCCATTCTTCAACAATTTTTAAAATTTTTAAATCAGGTTTTAAAAAATCTCCTCCATTTGGTAAAAGTATCAAATCTGCTATTTTTAAACTTTTTAAAACATTCAGGTGTTCTTCAATTTCCTTCAGGTAATCATCAGTCCTTTTTTCAGCAGAATAAATAAAGAAACCGAAATATCCTGTTGCCATCCAGTATGTAAAAATTTCTGAATTATCAAGACCTTTCCATAAAAAATGTATTAGGTGTTCTTTTTCCTTTATCATTCCCCTTGAAAAAACATATCCTTCATATCCTGCCTTTTTTAATATCTGGGGGATCTGTCTGTGATGACCCCAGCAATCTGATATCCATGCAACTTTTGGCGAAATACCAAATTTTTTAAGAAATTTTTTCCCTTTCTTTATCTGTCTTATCAAGGACTCCCCTGAAACCAAATTCATATCACACATAACAAAAAATCCAGGTGCTATTTCAATTTTTCCATTTTTAATAAATTTTTCAACTTTTTCTCTATAATAAGGAAATCTATTCCAGAATTCTTCAAGTAAAATTGTCTGCTCTATAAGGAATCTATAATTTTTGTTTTTTTCAAGAATTTCAATTGCCTTTTTTATTATTTCAAAGGATATTTCAAGATAATTCTCATAAGTATCCTGATATACAGTATCATAATGAAAATGAGGGATTAAAAATATTTTCACCATTTCTCCCAGTGAATTACTTCTTCTAAATCTCTCTTTTTTGGCTTTGGCTCTTCATCAGGATAACCAATTGAAATTAAACTTATAAGTTTATATCCTTCAGGCACCCCAAGTATTTCTCTAATTTTTTCTGCATATATTTTTTTATCTCCTGCAATCCAGCAACTTCCAAGTCCATATGCCTTTGCAGCAAGTAAAATATATGTCGTTGCAGCAGAACCATCTTCAAGATAATATTTTGTATCCTTACAGAAAACTCCAATACATACAGGCGCATCCTTTATAAATTTACCATAATCAGTTATATCTGCAATTTTCTCTCTCTTATTTTTGTCAGTTATAACTATAAATTCCCACGGCTGAATATTTATTGCTGTCGGAGCAAACCTTGCACAATCAATTATATCTTCAATAATTTCTTTTGGAACCTCTTTTTTCTGGTATTTCCTTATGCTTCTTCTTTCTTTTAAAATCTTCAAAAAGTCCATATTTACCCCCTTTCCTTATAAAAAATAAATTCTGTCTATTATTGATTCTTCTCATTTTATTTTCCAGAAATTATCTATCTCCTTCTGATAATTTTTAATTTTGCCATTATAAACATCATCATATTTTACAGGTTTCTTTATATAATCTGATTCATAACAACTTTCACAGAATGCCATAATTTTCAATCCTTCCTCACCATCAATCTCAACCTTCTTTTCTCCTTTTATTCCCTTTACAAAATCTATCCATTCAAGTCCAAATCCGTCATAACAGTTATAAGGGAAAAATTTTTCTTTCTCTTCTTCTGACAAACTTGCTAAAAACTCTTTTTCTATTTCTTCACTTTTTATAATTTTACCATCATTTAAAATTATATCTCCTCCATTCTGAAATGGATGAAATACAAAACTTTTATCTTTTATAGTACCATTTTCTCCTGAATAAAAGCCGAAATTCAGATTTGAACCAGGGGCGCTTCTTGAATAAACCCAGTTTACAAAAATTCCATTTTTAAATTTTATAATTGCATTCCAGGTATCTTCAACATCTGCTTTATGCTTTTCAAGGACAGGTAAATCCTCTATTATTCTTTCATCATATTTTTTAATTTCACAAAATATTTCATCAACTTCTCCAAAGAGATATAAAAGCATATCAGCAAAATGGTGCCCACTATCCATAATCATTCCCCCTCCACTTAAAAACTTTATCCCTCTCCATTTTAAAGCATATATGTTATAATCAAAAGGAGAATTCATAACTAAATTGACAAGTGCAAATCTCATTTTTCCTAAATATTTTTTATTTTCAATAATCCATTTTATACTTCTTGGCGATAAGTATCTTCTTATATTTTCAGCAACTGATAAAACAAGATTCCTCTTTTTTGCTTCATTTACAAGTTTTTTCCCTGCTTTTAAAGTTAAAGCAAGAGGTTTTTCTATCATAATGTGATAGTTGTTTTTAAGAAGTTCAAGCCCTACTGTATGATGAAGAAAATGGGGAAGGCATAGAACAAAACCATCACATATATTTTTTGAAATTGCATTTTGGTAATCAGTAAAAATAAGAGGTTCATTTTTTTGAAATTTTAAAATCATATTTTTCTTTTCTTCAGCGTTTTCCCTTTTTTCATCACATAAAGCAGTTATCTCTATCTCTTTGCATCCATTTTCAACAAGTATTTTAACTCCATCTATATGACATTTGCTTATTCCTCCACAACCAATTATTCCGATTCTAACTTTTTCCATATTTTTCCCCTTTTTTATAGATATAATATGTTTTTTTACAGAGCTCAGAAATTCTTATTTTACTATATCCTGCAACTCCTGTTTCTACTATATTGTTTAAAGGAAAAATCCATTCTTCAGGCAAATTTTTCATCCCCAGCATTACACCTATAATTGAACCAACTGTTGCACCATTGCAATCTGTATCAAAACCAATTTGGACTGCTTTACAAATTGATTCTCCAAAATCTTTATTTCCCCATAGAAGACCTATAAGAACTATTTGGGTATTACTTATTGAATGACACCAGTGGTGAGGATTTTTTTCATCCCATCTTTCATGAATTTTATTAGAAATTTCTTCATATGTATTTCCTTTTTCCCATAAGTCCAGAATTTCCAAAACCGCTTCATACAATCTTGATTTCTTTGGAATAAAATTAAGAGCATTTTTAATTATTTTCTCAGGTTCGTTTTCATAAAAAGAAATAGAAATCATAGCAGTTATAAGCATAGCACTGTAAACACCATTTTTTATATGAGTTATTGATGCATCTTTATAAGCAAATTCCACACCTTTTTCAGGATTACCCGGAGTTATGTATCCATAAAAATCAGTCCTTATTTGAGCACCTATCCATTCTCTATAAGGATTTCTATATGAAGCAGAATATTCAGGAGAAATTAAATTGATAAGATTTTTATAGGCAATCCTTTCAGCAGTCCATGTTTTTAAAATCGGTATTTTTTCAAGTAGATTTAATGAATAATCAAAAACTGTAAAATCAAAACCATATTTTTCAATTAATGAAAGAGCCAGAACCGTATAATTAATATCATCATCCTCAACCATATTTTTAACATTATTAATAAAAGGCCCTTCTTTTTTTACATTATATTTTTTAAGTATCTCCTCGTCAAAATCGTTTCGGATATAATATTTCAGAGGAAATTGTCCAGTTGATTTTAAGAAATTTTCAATTTTTTCTTTATGCCATCCCTCAACGGGTTTCCCGAGAAGACATCCAGCACACCTTCCATACCACCCACCATAAATTTTATCCTTTATTTCTTTTTCTGATAATCTTTTTTCTACTTTAAAAAAATTACTACTCCACTCTTTTTTTATATCATCAAAATTAAGTGGTTCAAAATATTTGTAATTTTTTCTCTGAGGTAAATTTTGACATCTATCAAATAAAGATAATATTTTTCCCTGATATTCAACACTGCTTTTATTCTTTAAAAAATCTTTCAGGTCTTCAAATTCTCCTTCTATTTCTTCAATATCCTTTCCTTCGTCAATAAGTTGCTGTCTTTCTATATCTATATCTCTCTCACTGAAATATAATCCACGAATTTCAAAAAACATTTTATTTTTTAATTAAATCAATATATTACAGGTTCGTTTTTCTCTGCTGATTTATAAATTCCTTCAATAATTTTTACAACACTTATTATTTCTTCCTTTTTAGTAACTGGTTGCTTTCCCTCTTTTATGCATTCAATAAAATGTTTAACTTCTTCAAAATAAGAATCTATTCTTGGGATTTCAGGAATAAGGTCACTGATAATGTTATTTGTTTCTGTATATATTCTAACAGGATTTTTAGAATCATTAGGGTCAGGTAATTGTGCACCTGCTTTTGTTCCGAATAAACTTCCTTTAAGTCCAACTTCTGAATTACCAGCCCAACTTGCTTCTACAAATAAAACTGCTCCATTTGAAAATTTTACAAAACCGCTTGCCAAATCCTCTACTTCCATTTTTCCTGTGGGTTTATCACCTTTTCTTGTATCAACAGGAGGCCAGCCACCATCAACTGCTTTATCTTTAAATTTTTCAAAAGTTGCTCCAAAAACGATTTTAGGGTCTGTTAAACCTGCAATATATAAAACCATATCTATCATATGAACTCCAATATCCATCATAGGACCTCCACCTGCAAGTTTTTTACTTGTAAACCATGTCCCAAGACCGGGTATCCCTCTTCTTCTTAAATAACTTGTTTTAATATAGTAAATTTCTCCAAAAAATCCTTCATTAACAAGTTTTTTTAAAACAATTGTTTCTCCAAGAAATCTTCTTGGAAAAGCACCCATAAATACTTTTTTTGTTTTTTCCACTGTTTTAAATATATCCTCTGCTTCTTTTACACTTAAACATATTGGTTTTTCACATAATACATGTTTGCCATTTTCCATTGCCTTTATTGATTGAATTGCATGAAAGGCATTTGGAGAACATATACACAGTGCATCAATGTCATCTTCAATCATTTTTTCCCAATCAGTAAACTTTTTGGGAATATTAAACTTTTCAGCAACATAATTTAATTTTTCTTCATTTATATCACATATTGCTTCAACTTTAACTCCATCTATCTTCTGAAAATTTGGTATATGTGCTACTTGTGAAATCCCCCCTGCTCCAATAATTCCTATTTTTATCATTTTTCCTCCTTCTGTTTTTAATATTTAACTTTTACAACTTTATTTTTCTCCATTGCTTCATTTGCGCATAAAGTAAATATAAGTGATTTATAACCATCTTCATAAGAAGATTTTATCAATGAAGGATTTTTTGTTCTTATTGCTTCTATAAAAGCACTATCTTCTTTAAATAAAAGGTCTCCTTTCTCAAAAATTTCTTCAATTTTATTTCCATAGGTTATTTTTACTTTCTGTCTTTCAAAATATTCAACAATTTTATCCTTAAAATAAAAATCAATACCTGCTTTCCACCCAACTTTTAAAAAACAACCAGAAAAAATAACTCCAAAACTTCCATCTTCAAAATAGACACTAACTGCAGATGCATCTTCAACATTATAATTTTCAACATCTTTCATTAACCCTGTCCTTTTAACTGAAAAAACTTCAACAGGTTCTCCAACAAGATATCTTGCCATATCAAAAATATGGGTTGTCTGTTCAACTGCCTGACCACCTGACAATTCTTTTCTTCTCCACCAGTAAACACCTGGCATTCCTCCAACCCACCAACCAGCAAATAATCCGAGTTCGCTTTGTGAAAACAATGGCTTTATATAGGCAATTATATCCAGATATCTATCGCAATAACCAACTGAAGTAATCAAATTTTTCTCTTTTATCTTTTCAACTATTTTTTTTGCCTTATTTTTATTTAAGTGAATTGGTTTTTCTACAAGAAAAGGAATATTTTTTTCTATACACAATTCTTCCTGTCCTTCATGAGCAAATGGAGGAAGACATATAAAACAGGCATCCATTTCTAATTCATCAAGCATTTTTTTATAATCAGTATAAACTTTCCCACCAAATTTTTCACTTGCTACCTTTGCCTTATTTTCCTCTATATCACACATACCTACAAATTTAACTCCTTCTATTTTGGATAAAGCATTCATATGAGCATTCGCAATTCCACCACAACCTATAAAACCAATCTTGATTTCCATTTCATCCCTCCCTTTTTAAATTTTCTTCAAAATTTCTTTCATAAAATTTAAACTTTTTTTCAGATTTTCCTCTTTTGGCTCGGGAACACCGCATTCAAGTATCATATAATTTTTAAATCCAATTTTTTTAAGTGCTTTAAAACCACTTTCAAAATCAGTATGTCCCATTCCAGGTAAAATTCTATTACTATCTGCAAGATGAACATGAGAAATCCATTTTCCAGCGTTTTCTATGGATTTAGAAATATCTGCTTCCTCTATGTTCATATGGAAAAAATCCGCCATTATTTTTAAATATGGACTATTTATTTTTTCACAATATTCAACTGCCTGTTCAAGTTTGTTTAAAAAATGGGTTTCATATCTATTTAGTGGTTCAAGTAACAAGGCACATTTTGTCTCTTCTGCTTTTTCAACAATTTCAGGTAATTGTGAGAGTAAAAGTTCTTTTTCAAGTTCATATGCAGTTTTATAAGGAATTAAATCTGTAATTTTAGGACCACCGAATATAGGAACAAGGATCAAACCAATAACACCAAGTTCTTTTCCTATTTCAAGCAATTTTTTAATATCCTCTCTTGCTTTTGCTCTATTTTCTGGTTCTACTTCAAGTAAAAAGTTTTTATAACCAGCACAAATACTTGAAATTTTAACACCTGAACTTTCTGAAATTTTCTTGTATTGAGGGATTTTTTCAGGAGAATCCAGAAGCCCTCTTCCCCAGACCTCAATACTTTCAAAACCAATTTTCTTAGCATTCTCAAATTTCTCCTTTATATCTTTTCCTGGTAATAAACCTTCCTGACATCCTATTTTCATTTTTGCCTCCTTTTGATTTTAAAATTTTTTAACTTAAAAAATTAATATAACACTATAAATTTTTCTGTCAAATTTTGACTGTTAAGATTTTAAAAACTAAAATTTCTTTATGCTTATTGGCGCTCATTTATGGATAGGTGAAGGATTATTAAAAACAATTGAATACTGTAATTATCTTGAATGTAATTGCTTCCAAATTTTTCTCTCAAATCCAAGAAGTTGGGAAAGAAAATATAGAGAAGAGTTTGAAATTAGTCAATTTAAAGAAAAAATTGAAAAAAATAAAATTAAACCAGTCGTAGTTCATATGCCTTACATTTTAAACATCGCAGAAGAAGACAAAAAAATCAAAAGAAAAATTATAAAATTTATTGAAGAAGAATTTGTGGAATGTAAGAAACTCAAAGTGGATTTTTATGTTATTCATCCCGGTTTTCATAAAGGAATCGGAGAAAAAAGAGGAATTGAAAATATAATTAATCTACTTAAAAATTTCTCATCCAGAAATATTAAAATCCTGTTAGAAAATACATCTGGACAGGGAACTTCTCTTGGTTATAAATTTGAACATTTTTCATTTTTAATTGAAAAACTTGGTAATAATTTTGGAATCTGTTTTGATACTGCTCATGCTTTTCAGGCAGGATATAATCTCAAAAAATTTGAAGATGTTAAAAAAAATATTGAAAAATTTATACCTTTGAGTTATATTTTATTAATACATGCTAATGATTCAAAAACACCAGTTGGGTCAAAAATAGATAGGCATGAACATATAGGAAAAGGAAAAATAGGAGTAGAAGGTTTTAAATCAATAATAAAAGATGAATATTTTGGGAATTTACCCTATATTATAGAGACACCAAAATTAACTCTTGATGAAGATAAAAGAAACATTAAAATTTTAAAAGAAATAGGAGAAAAATATGGAAAAATATGAACCTGATAAAATAGAAATAAAATGGCAGAAAAAATGGGAAGAAAATAATATTCATAAGGCAAAATACGATTCAAAGAAAAAGAAGTTCTATATTCTTGAAATGTTTCCTTATACCTCTGCACAGATTCATATGGGTCATGTAAGAAATTATACAATTGGAGATGTAGTTGCAAGATATAAGGTTATGAATGGATATAACATTTTACATCCAATTGGTTATGATGCCTTTGGTCTTCCTGCTGAAAATGCTGCAATTAAACAGAACATACATCCAAAAGAATGGACTTATAAAAACATAGAAACAATAACAAGACAGTTAAAACGGCTTGGAATTTCCTATTGCTGGGAAAGAGAAGTAATAACCTGTGACCCTGAATATTACAAATGGAATCAATTTTTCTTTATTCAGTTTTTCAAAAGAGGACTTGCATATAAAAAGAAAGCACCCGCAAACTGGTGTCCTTCCTGTCAGACAGTCCTTGCAAATGAACAGGTAATTGATGGAAGATGCTGGAGATGTGGAGAGATTGTTGAAAATAAGAATCTTGAACAATGGTTTATAAAAATTACGGAATATGCTGAAAGATTACTTGACTTTTCTGGAATAAAGAACTGGCCTGAAAGAGTAATTATAATGCAGAAAAACTGGATAGGAAAAAGCGAAGGATGTGAAATAGATTTTTTTATTCCTGAAATTAATGAAAATATCAAAGTATTTACAACAAGAAGTGACACATTAATGGGAGTGACTTATATAGTCCTTTCTCCATACCATCCATTAGTTGAAAAAATAATAAAAATCAGCCCGAAAAGAAGTGAAATAGAATCCTTTATAAATAAAGTTAAAAAGGCAAGTTTAACAATTTCTGATATTCTCAAACTTGAAAAAGAAGGAGTTGAAACAGGTATTTTTGCATTACATCCTATTTCTGGAGAAAAAATTCCTGTATGGATTGGAAATTATGTATTGATGGAATATGGAACAGGTGCTGTTATGGCTGTTCCTGCTCATGACCAGAGGGATTTTGAATTTTCAGTAAAATACAATTTACCTATTAAAGTAGTTATTAAAAATCCAGAATGGGAAAAAATTCCAGAAAAACTTGAAAAGGCATATGAAGAGCCTGGCATTATGATTAATTCGGGAATTTTTGATGGACTTGACAGTGAAAAAGGAAAAGAAGAAGTCAGAAAATATCTTGAATCATGTGGTAAAGGTAAAAAAGCAGTTTATTATAGATTAAAGGATTGGTGTATTTCAAGACAGAGATACTGGGGAACTCCAATCCCTATCATTTACTGTGAAAAATGCGGTATAGTTCCTGAAAAAGAAGAAAATCTCCCGGTAAAATTACCAGACAATGTAAAAATAACAGGAAAAGGAGAATCTCCTTTAAAATATGTTCCTGAATTTTTGAAATGTAAATGTCCAATTTGTGGAAGTGATGCTGAAAGAGAAACAGATACAATGGATACTTTTGTTGATTCATCATGGTATTTTTTAAGATATGCTTCAGAAGATATTAAAAATAAACCCTTTGATAAAAATGAAGTCAACTACTGGATGCCTGTTGACCAGTATATTGGAGGTATAGAACATGCAATCTTACATTTGCTTTATAGTAGATTTTTTGTAAAGGTGCTAAAAGACCTTGATTATGTTGATTTTGAAGAACCATTTGAAAATTTATTATGTCAGGGTATGGTAATAAAAGATGGAGCAAAAATGTCAAAATCTAAAGGAAATGTTGTTGACCCCGAAGATATAATAAAAGAGTATGGGGTTGATACTCTTAGATTATTTATTCTCTTTGCTGCACCACCTGAAGTTGACCTTGAATGGAGTGAAAAAGGAATTGAGGGTTGTTGGAGATTTTTAAACAGAGTATGGAGATTACATTTTGAGATTAAAAATTATGATTTACTAAAAGGTGAAAATGACGAAATATTAAAAATTATGATAAACAGAACAATAAAAGGCGTTACAGAAGATATAGAAAAAGAATTTCAGTTTAATACAGCAATAGCGAAAATGATGGAATTTATTAATTTTCTTAACAGAGAAGTAAATGAAAAGAAAGTTTCCAGAGATTTACTTTTAGAGACCTGGAAAAAGTTTATTAAACTTCTTTATCCATTTGTTCCACATTTATGTGATGAACTCTGGGAAAATTTAGGAGAAAAAAACTTCTTGTTCAATGAAATCTGGCCAACTTATGAAGAAACTGAAATAAAGGAAAAGAAAGTAAATATTGGAGTTCAGATAAATGGAAAAATAAGAGGTAATATTGAAATACCATCTGATTTTGATGTTGAACAAATTTATCAAATTATAAAAAATAATGAGAAATTCAAAAAATTTATAGAAGGGAGAAATGTGATTAACAAAATATACATAAAAAATAAAATTATAAATATTGTGGTAGAAAATTAACTTTCTTTTTTCTCTCCTTTAGATTCTTTTTTTGCTTCTTCCTCTTTTTCTTTTCTTTCCTCTATTTTATCTTTTATATCAGAAATTCCTGCTGCAATTGCTATTAATCCACCAAGAATAAGTAAAAAAACCAAACCTCCACCTAAAAACCATTTGAAAGCCTGACCAAGTGGACCAGGAAATACAAGCCACAGCCCAATCGCTATCGCTATTATCCCTCCTATTATAGCAGTCATTCTTACCTCCTTTTTAATTTTAAAAATATTATAAGATACCATAAAATTTTGTCAATTAAACTACTCTTAATACATATCTTTTGTTAACTTATTTTATCAATCTTTTTATCTGATTAATTATTTCCCACTTATTTTCAAAATTCCATAAAGGATAAATTGAATTATTCTGAAAAAGAGGGTTTGAAAGTGGTAAATCAGGATAAATTTTTTTTGCAATTTCAAAATCAATTGTTCCAGGAATTGGTGAGTACTCTGCCATTTTTATCTTTACAGGATAATTTTTTAAAACTTTTACTGTGTTTATAACCTCTTCAGGTGTCTGTAAAGGTAATCCTGCAAGGATATAAACTCCAATTTCATTTTCTGTAAATCCTGCCTCTATAAGATTTCTGATAGATTTTTCAAATTCACAAAAATTTACTTTAAAACTTGATTCTTCCTCTCTATCTTTACTTAATGTTTCAAGTGAAAGTCGGATTGTCTTAAAATTTACATCCTTCATTAAATAAGCAATATCTTTTTCAATAAACTTTGGATGAATTCCATTTGGAGTATGAAATCTTAAATTTTTAAAGTTTTTTTTAATTTTTTCTAATATTTTATAAAGATGCCCTTCAAAATCAAAAAATAAAGCATCATCATAGAAAGCAATATCTTCTATATTAAATTTTTCAACATTCTTAATTATCTCCTCAACCACCTCTTCTACATTTCTTTTTTTATATTCTGCTTCAATCTGTTTTATCCCACAATACCAGCAGGCAAAAGGACATCCTGTAGTTGTTTTAACTACAAGATAATCAAGTTTTTCATATAAATCCCAGCATGGCTCAATTTTTTCGGGTATTTTGATATTAACTTTAAATCTGAGAGAAAATTCATTTATAAATTTCACAATGTCTTTACCTTTAAAAACATAATCAACTCCTAACCTTTCTGCATCTTCATAACAAAAACTTGCATAAATTCCACCAATAATAATTGGAACTTGGGGATAAATTTTTCTTAAAATGTTTATAATTTCTTTAACTCCAATAACCCAGTAAGTCATGCCTGTAGTTATAAAAATGAAATCTAAACTTTTTATATCCTCTAAAAAATCTAAAAAAATTCTTAAGGGCAAACCAAATCTTTTATATTTTCTTGGAATATTTCTGTAAATTTCTGGTTTTTCAACTTCATTGTAAAAATATTTTCCACAACCAAATTTATCTCTTTTAACTTTCAAATTCTCATAAAATTTGTTATTCCTGTCCATAAAATCAAAATAAAAAATATCAACTCCATTTTTTCTGAATACATCAATAATTTTTAAAAAACCAAGAGGTTTTGACCATAAATCATAGGCGGAAAAATCATAAACAGGAGGATTTATAAATAAAATTTTCATAATATCTCTACTTCTTTTTCTCCAATTTTAACTTCTCCAATTATATAAGGATTGAATTTATATTTTTTTATAACCTTTAAAGTAGCATCAACTTTATTTTTATCAACAATTAATATCAAACCAAGACCCATATTGAAGACATTAAACATTTCTATTTCTGCAATTTTCCCCTTCTTTCTAATAATTTCAAAAATAAAAGGAATTTCCCATGAGTTTTTATTAATCACACATTTTTTATTTTCAGGAATACTTCTTATTAAATTACCTTTTATACCTCCACCTGTTATGTGGGCACATGAATTTATAAGTTTATTTCTGTTTAATTCAGAAAGCAAAGAAGAATAAATAAAGGTTGGTTTTAATAATTCTTCTCCTAAAGTTAGTCCCAGTTCATCATAAAACTTTTTGTATTCATTTTTTCTGAATATTTTTCTTATAAGCGAAAAACCATTGCTATGAACTCCATTTGAAGAAACACCAATTATAATATCCTTCTCTTTGACTTTGCTTCCATCAACAATATTTTTTCTTTCAACAATTCCTACACAAAAACCAGCAAGGTCAAATCCATCCTTACCATAAACATCTTTCATCTGTGCAATTTCCCCTCCAATTAATGAACAACCTGCAATCTTACATCCTTCAACAATCCCTTCTATTATTTCTTCTTCCCTCTTTCCTTTAATTTCACCAATAGCAATATAATCAAGAAAAAATAAAACATCTGCACCACAAACAGAAACATCATTACAATTCATTGCAACAAGGTCAATGCCAAGTCCTTTATACAAACCCATTTCATCTCCAAGTAAAATTTTTGTTCCAACTCCATCAGTTGAAGAAACAAAAACTGGTTCTTTATAACTTTCAGGTATTTTAAAAAAACCTCCGAAAAACCCAATATCTTTTAAAACATTTCTTGAAAATGTTTCTTTTGCTTTTTCTTTTATAAATTCAACAAGTTTTCCTGCTTTATCCTCATCCACTCCTGCTTTTTTATAAGTTAATCCCATATTTACCTCCATGGTTTGACTTTTTCACTCATTATATTATAATTTATAAACTATGAAAAACATAATAAATTACTTGAAAAAATATGAGAGTGTAAAAAACATTATTGGACCATTAATTCTTGTTGAAGGAGTGGAGGGTGCTGGATATGGAGAACTTGTTGAAATTATCCAGAATGATGAAAGACGACTTGGAAAAATTCTTGAAGTAGAAAAAGATAAGGCACTTGTTCAGGTTTTTGAAGGAACAAGTGGATTGAGTTTAAGTGAAGTTAAAGTAAGATTTACAGGAAAACCTATAGAATTTGGTATCTCTCCATCAATCTTGGGAAGAATATTTTCAGGTCTGGGAAAAATAAGAGATGAAGGTCCTGAAATTATTCCTGAAAAGTATCTAAATATAAATGGTTCTCCAATAAATCCAACAAGAAGGGACTATCCATCAGAATTCATACAGACAGGGATTTCAGCAATTGATGGTTTAAATAGTTTAGTTAGAGGACAAAAACTACCAATTTTTTCAGGTTCAGGTCTTCCTCATAACTTACTTGCAACTCAAATAGTAAAACAGGCAAAAATATTAACTGAAAAGGAAGAAAAATTTGCTATTGTTTTTGCTGCAATGGGAATTACTTTTGAAGAATCAGAATTTTTTCAAGAAGAATTTATTTCAGCAGGAGCGATTGAAAGATGTGTAATATTTATAAACCTTGCTGACGAACCTGCTATTGAAAGAATATCAACTCCAAGAATTGCATTAACAGCAGCAGAATATCTTGCTTTTGAACTTGGGATGCATGTCCTTGTAATTTTAACAGATATGACAAATTATGCAGAAGCATTAAGAGAAATATCTGCAGCAAGAGATGAAATACCTGGAAGAAGAGGTTATCCTTCTTATTTATATACTGACCTTGCAACAATTTATGAAAGAGCAGGAAGAATAAAAGGAAAACCAGGCTCAATAACCCAGATCCCAATTTTAACTATGCCACAGGATGATAAAACCCACCCTATACCTGACTTAACAGGTTATATTACTGAAGGACAGATAATTTTATCAAGAACATTGCATTTAAAAGGGATTTATCCACCTGTTGATGTTTTAACATCATTATCAAGATTAAGAGACAAGGGAATAGGAATTTTAAAGGAAACTGGAGAAAAACTTACCAGAGAAGACCATCCATATCTTGCAAGTCAACTTTTTGCTTCTTATGCAAGAGGTAAAGAAGCAGAAGAACTTGCTATGGTCCTTGGAGAAGCAGCATTAACAGAATCAGATATTGCACATTTAAATTTTTCAAGAAAATTTGAAGAAGAATTTATAAATCAAGGGATAAATGAAAATAGAAGCATTGAAGAAACTTTAAATATTGGCTGGAAATTGATCAAGTTGTTACCTAAAACAGACATAAAGAGAATCCCACCTCATATAATGGAAAAATACTGGAAAGATTAAAATGAAAATAAAAGTAAATCCTACAAGAATGGAATTATTGAAGTTAAAAAAAAGGATTACTATTGCTAAAAGAGGACATAAACTTTTAAAGGATAAAGAAGAACAACTATTAATTGAATTTAGAAAAATGATTTCAATCGTAAGAAAAGATAGAGAATTAACTGAAAATATGTTTATTGATTTCTGTAAAAAAATTTTAATTTTAAGGGGTTCAGTTGATGAGAAAAGATGGAATTCACTATTAAAAATCGCCTTTATAAAAATCAAATACAGTTTAAATAGAAGAAGAATATTTAATATCCCAGTAAATACAATTGAAACAGATATCTCCGGTGAATTTGTTTTTAATTATTTTATTTCACCATATGAAAATTTTTTGATTAAGGAGGGGATGAGGATTTTGAAAAATCTATTTAATTTGTATGAACTTGAAAATAAACTTATAAGTTTTGCAGAGGAAATAGAAAGAACAAGGAGAAGGGTTAATGCTCTTGAATATGTTTTAATTCCAAATTTAGAAGAAACAATAAGATATATCCAGATAAAACTTGACGAATATGAAAGAAGTTCTTTAACAACATTGAAACACTTAAAATTAATAGAAAAATAAATAAAAATCCTGCCTTACTTTAAAGGTGGTTTTGGAAATTTAACTCATAAGCAATTTTTAAAAATAAGGATTTGTAATTTAAAAACTTTTTATTTTATCGTATGTTTCTTTTAAAGATGGACAAACAGTTATTGGGAAATATGAAAATCTACCTTTTATACCTTCTTTTAAATCAGAAATATATCTCATCTCTGGGAACTGAAGGAAATGTAGAGTATTATAACCACAATCTTTTATAAAATCAATTGTTTCCTTCTGACTTGCTATATCAAGTTGAACACCTTTTATTTTCTTTGAAGGCATTTTCTATGCAGTAAAAAATAGAAAAATCAAAAACTACAATAATTATTTCTTATCTTTGTCGTCTTCTACTTTATATTCTGCATCAACTACTTTTTCATCTTTCCCTTTTTCCTCCTGGCTATGTTGGCCTGTTTGTGTGGATTGCTGTGAACCTGCCTGTGCTTGCTGATACAATATCTGAGCAAGTTTATGTGATGCAAATTCAAGTTCCTCAATCCCTTTTCTAATCTGTTCTGCTGTTTTATTTTCAGATTGTATTATTTTCTGTAAATTATTAATCTTCTCCTCGATTTCTCTCCTCTCTGATTCACTCAATTTGCTTCCATGCTCTCTTAAAGTTTTATTTACTGTATAAATTAAAGAATCTGCCTGATTTGAAAGTTCTGCCAATTCTTTCAATTTTTTATCCTGTTCTGCAAATCTTTCTGCTTCTTTAACCATTTTTTCAATTTCTTCCTGTGATAATTTCTTTGAACCTGTTATTCTAATTGATTGTTCCCTACCAGTTCCAAGGTCCTTTGCAGAAACATGCAGAATTCCATTAGCATCTATATCAAAAGTAACTTCAATCTGTGGAACTCCTCTTGGAGCAGGTGGAATACCATCAAGATGAAATCTTCCAAGGGACAAATTATCCTTAGCCATAGGTCTTTCACCCTGCAAAACATGAACTTCAACAGATGTCTGATTATCTGCTGCAGTTGTAAATATCTGACTTCTTTTAACTGGAATTGTTGTATTTCTTTCTATTATTTTAGTAAAAACACCTCCAAGTGTTTCAACTCCCAGAGAAAGAGGGGTAACATCAAGTAGTAAAATATCTTTGTCCCTCATTTCACCAGATAAAATTGCACCCTGAATTGCAGCACCAATAGAAACACATTCCATAGGATCAACTCCTCTTTCCGGCTGAATTCCAATATAATCCTGAATAAATTTCTGAACTATTGGCATTCTTGTTGGACCACCTACAAGGATAACTTTATTTATTTCTGTTCTGGTAAGTTTTGCATCTTCAATTGCTCTATCAACAGGTCCTTTACATCTTTCAATAATCGGAGCAACAAGTTCTTCAAGTTTTGCTCTCCTTATTTTCATAACAAGATGTTTAGGACCTGTCTGGTCTGCTGTTATGAATGGTAAATTTATTTCTGTTTCAACAACAGAAGAAAGTTCTATTTTTGCCTTTTCTGCTGCTTCTTTTAAACGCATCATAGCCATTTTATCATTTCTCAAATCTATACCTGTTTCTTTTTTAAATTCTTCAACAATATAATCAATTAAAGCATTATCCATATCCGTTCCACCAAGTTGAGTATCTCCACTTGTAGATAAAACTTTAAAAACTCCTCCCATCATTTCCATTATTGTTACATCAAGAGTTCCTGCTCCAAAATCAAAAACAAGTATTTTCAATTCTTCTTTTAATTTATCAAGTCCATAAGCAAGAGAGGCTGCTGTTGGCTCATTTATAAGTCGGACTACTTCAAGTCCTGCAATTGTTCCCGCATCTTTTGTTGCCTGTCTCTGATTATCATTAAAATATGCTGGTACAGTTATTACAGCCTTTCTAATTGGATAACCCAGAAAATTTTCTGCATCTTTTTTTATTTTCTGCAATATGAAAGCAGAAATCTGTTCAGGAGTATATGTTTTTCCATAAATATTATATTTATAATCAGTTCCCATTTTTCTTTTAACTGCAAAAACTGTTCCTTCCGGATTAACTGCTGCCTGCCTTCTTGCTGGTTCTCCAACAAGTACCTGTCCATCTTTAGTAAAAGCCACATAGGAAGGAAACGCCTTACCACCCACAATCGTTGTTCCTTCTGCACTTGGAATAATAACAGGTTTATCTCCTTCCATTATTGCAGCAGAAGAATTACTTGTTCCAAGGTCAATTCCTATAATTTTTTCTGCCATTTTTATTCCTCCTTTTTTTAATTTAGATGGGAAATTTTTAAAAAAGTTTCAAGTCCTAAGTTCATCTCCGCCTCAGTTATTACCCTTTTCCTGCCTATGTTCTTCTATTATGCCTCAGTTGGGCGGTGCAGGACTTGAACCTGCGGCCCCTACCTTGTAAGGGTAGTGCTCTAACCACTGAGCTAACCGCCCGTAAATTTTATTTTACAATTTTTTTTATTTAATGTAAAATTGCGATTGAAACCAAAAGGGAAAGGAAATGATTGAATATAAAAATAAGATAATTTTAGGAACAGAATATTTTAGACCGCCAAATCCTGATATTAATGATTTTGAAAGGGATATAGAAAACATTAAAAAAACTGGCTTGAATTTAATAAGAACATGGTTATACTGGAAAACTGTAAATCCTGAAGAAAATAAATGGAATTTTGAAATCTATGATAAACTTTTTAAAATTGCAGAGAAAAATAAAATTAAAGTTCTAATACAGATAAATGCAGAGGTTGTCCCTGAATATATTGTAAATAAGTTTTCTGATTGTTTATATATGAATTTTAAAGGAGAAAAGGTAATACCTTATCCATTACCAATGGTTCAAATTGGTGGATATCCTGGGATAAATCCTGATTGTGAGCAAGGGAGAAAATATATAGAGGAATTTTTAAAACAGGTTGTTTTACATTACAAAGAAAATCAATCCCTTTTTGGATATGATGCATGGAATGAGTTTATGCCCTTTTATGGTTTTGGAAGTGTAAAAGAATACTTGTTTCATCCAGAGACAAAAAAGAAATACAGGGAATATTTAAGAAAAAAATACAGGAAAATAGAAAATTATAATTATATTTATGGTGGAAGGGATTATAAAAGTTTTGAAGAAATTCCAATGCCTTCTGATGGAGTATTTATTGATATGCTTGATTTATATGAGTTTGCTTCTCAATGGATTTCTGATTATTTAAAATGGAAAGTAAGTATAATAAAAAAGTATGACAGTATTCATCCAGTTTGTGCCCACTGTGCAGGGGGACTTGATTCTCTTTTAAAAGTCCCTTTTGATGTTTTTGAAATTTCAAAAAATGTTGATATATGGGGAACAAGTTGTTATGAGAAGAATTTTTGGAGAGCATCTTTACAGGCATTGACCACAAGAGATTCATCAAATGGTAAAATGTGGGGTTTTGTAGAAATGACAGGAGGAAGAACATGGCATGGTCCATACGGAGAAAATTTAAGAACACCTGAATTCATTGAACAACTTGTCCTTTTGCCTTTATCATATGGAAGTAATTTCAATCTATTCTGGCAGTGGAGACATGAAAGATTTGGTGATGAATCCCCTAATTTTGGTCTTGTAAATGAAGATGGTTCATTTAATGAAAGAACAGAAAGAATATCAAAACTTGCTGAAATTATAAATGAGTTTGATAATTTAAATTTTGACAAACCAGATACAGGTATTTTGATTGACTGGAGAACATTTGTATTTGAAGAAGTTTCAAAAACTATTCCAATTTTAACTTTTGAACTTATTGGCTGGTTCTATGCCTTAAGCAAGGTTGGAGCAAATTTTAGAATTCTCTATGGAAGTCAGGTCTCTAAAAATGGTATTCCAGAAAATATAAAACTTGTTATTGCACCTATATTAAATGTTGAGAGAGAAGGAATTATTGAAAAATTAAAAGAGTTTGTTAATAAGGGTGGAAATTTACTTGCAGGTCCATTTTTATTCACTTACGACAAATACACCTATGCCTATTCCCAGACGCCTCCAGTTGAAATGCAGAAAATTTTTGGAAGTAAAAGGAAAGAAATTTTATACATTGATTCTCCCATTATTGAAAATGTAAAAAATTCTTACAAAGTTGAAGGATATAAATTTTTAGAAGTGTATGAGCCATTTGATTGCGATATATGGTTTACTTCAGGTATTTTAATTACAGGAACAAAAAGAAAAAAAGGAAATTCAATTACTTACAGAATTGGAACACCTGTAGGAAGTTATATTGGAGATATTCTTAATCATGATGGAAATAGAAAAATTGAAACTACCGGACTTATAAATATTTGCAAGGAGATTTTAGAAGAAGCAAATTGTTACCTTTCCCCTTTTTCAGCAACCGGCAATGTTTTGTTAAAAACTGCGAAAAAAGGAAATAACTACTTCGTTTTCATCCATAATCCCTTAGAAAGTTCACAGGATATATGCATTCATTCTGAAAAGGAATTTTTAAAAGCAAGTGATATAATTGAAAAAGTGGAATTAAAAAAATTTCCTAAAAATAAATTCTTTATACATTTAAACCCAAGAGAATCAAAAGTTTTGAAAATTTATATAGAGTGAAAAAAGAAGCAAAATTAAGAGTTTATTTTTTCTTGACAAAAATTTTTTTTATGGTTTAATTAATTAAATTTAAAACAAAAAGGAGGAAAAAATGGCAAATGATTTATTAGCAGGAATTAAAGAAAGTGTTATTAAAGGTGATATGAAAAAGACAGAGGAGTTGGTTGATAAAGCAATTAAGGAAAATATTGCTGTTGATAAAATTTTAAATGAGGGATTAATTGCTGGAATGATGGTTGTTGGAGAAAAATTTAAAAACAATGAATATTATGTTCCAGAAGTTTTAATAGCAGCAAGAGCAATGAATAAAGGAATGGCTTTACTTGAACCATTGATTGTTCAGGCGGGAATAAAACCAGTTGCCAAACTTGCTATTGGAACAGTTAAAGGAGACCTTCACGATATAGGTAAAAATCTTGTTGTTATGATGTGGAAGGGTGCTGGCTTTGAAGTAATTGACCTTGGAATAGATGTCCCACCAGAAAAATTTGTTGAAGTTGCAAAAAGTGGAGTACAGGCAATAGGGATGAGTGCTCTTTTAACAACTACAATGGTCCAGATGAAAGAAACAATTGAAGTATTGAAAAAGGAAGGAGTAAGAAATAATGTAAAGATAATAATTGGTGGCGCTCCAGTAACTCAGGAATTTGCTAATGAAATTGGAGCAGATGGTTATGCTCCTGATGCAGCAAGTGCTGTTGATAAAATAAAAGAATTGCTTGGTCTATAATGTGAATAAATTCTATTATTTTTTGTTTTGTTATTTAATCGGCTCTATTCCTGTTGGATATATAATTTGCAGAATTTTTAAAAATATAGATATAAGGAATTTTGGAAGTGGTAATATTGGTGCAACAAATGTTTACAGAGTTTGTGGATGGAAATTCGGAATCCCTGTTTTAATTTTAGATATTTTAAAAGGTTTTATTCCTGTTTATACGGGTAAATTACTTCAATTTTCAAATCCTCTTATTCTGGCAGGAGGGATTCTCTCAATTTTTGGGCATTCATTTTCCATTTTTCTTAAAGGAAAAGGAGGAAAAGGTGTCTCAACAAGTTTTGGTGTTGTAATAGGACTTTTCCCGCTTCCTGCTTTAATTTCTTTTCTAATATGGTTAATAGTGGTCCTTTCTACTAAATATGTTTCACTGGCCTCAATTACAGGAGCTTTTTCATTGATAATTTCCACATTTATATTTACCAAAAGCGTTTTTCTTTTTTGTGTAAGTATTTTTATCTTCTTTTTCATAATTTTTACTCATAGAGAAAACATTAAACGACTTATACATAAAAAAGAAAACAGAATAATTTTCCCATGGGAGAAAAAATAGGAATTATTGGTGCTGGTGGCTGGGGTATCGCACTTTCCATTCTTCTTAATAAATTAAAAAATAAGGTATTTATCTGGGAACCAATAAAGGAAAATTATGAAATCCTTATCAAAACAAGAGAAAACATCAATTACTTTAAGAATGTTAAAATTCCTAAATCAATAGAAATATCAAATTCATTAGGAGAAGTAGTTGAAAATTCCGAAATATTAATTATTGTCGTAAGATCTTCTTTCTTCAGACATACAATAAAAGAACTGAAATTATATTATGATAATCAGCCCATAATAATTGGAACAAAAGGTCTTGAATTTAAAACAGAGAAAAGAATGTCAGAAATACTTGAAGAATTCATTATAACTAAAAATTATGCAGTTCTTTCAGGTCCAACAATAGCAAAAGAAATAGTTAAAGGGTATCCAACTGCGGCAACTATTGCTTCTTATGATACTAAAATTTCAGAATATTTTCAAAAAATAATAAGTTGTGAAAATTTCAGAATTTATTCAAGTGATGATATAATAGGAGTTGAAATTGGTGGAGCATTTAAAAATGTTATTGCCATAGGAGCAGGAATAATTGATGGCCTTAAACTTGGAATAAATACAAAATCATCCTATCTTACAAGAGGATTGAATGAAATGATAAAAATCGGAACTTTTCTTGGAGGGGAAGAAAAAACATTTAGAGGACTTTCAGGTATGGGTGATTTAATAACAACCTCATTTTCAAAATATAGCAGAAACAGGTCATTTGGAGAAGGGATTGTAAAGATAGGCAAGGAAGAATATTTAAAAAATGCAAAAATGGTAATAGAAGGAATTCCCACTACAAAAGCATTTTATAAATTGAGCAAAAAATTTAATATTGAACTTCCAATTACAGAAGCAATTTATAAGATTATTTATAAAAATAGCGATGTAAGAAAAGGAATTAAAAAACTTATGCTCAGGGAACTGAAAAGAGAATGAAAGGTAAATTTTATTATATAAAGGATGTTTCAAAATTACTTGATGTTCCTTCTCATATATTAAGATACTGGGAAAAAGAATTAAATTTCAAAATAATTAGGGATAGAAAGGGCAACAGAATTTATACAGAAAAAGATATTGAAATGTTGAAAAATGTGAAACTATTGATTTACAGGGATGGATTTAAGATTAGGGGTGTAAAGAAAAAATTGAAAGAGCAAAAATTGGAAAATAAAAAAGAATATGTTAAATTATTAAAAAAAGTCCTGAAAAAAATAGAGGAGATAAAAAAATGTTTACAATAGGAATTCTTGCTTCAGGTAAAGGAACAAATTTACAGGCAATTATTGATTATATAAAAGAGGAAAATTTAAATATAAAAATTGGCGTTGTCATAAGTGATAATCCTTTTGCCTATGCACTTGAAAGAGCCAAAAAAGAAAATATTAAAGCAATCTGTATTCCTTCAAAAAAATATAAAACTATACTCGGAAAAGAAATTGAAAAAAAATATGTAGATGTGCTTAAAGAAAATAATGTCCAACTTGTATGTCTTGCTGGCTTTATGCGTGTATTAAAAAACACATTTATAAAAAGTTTTCCTAATAAAATTATAAATATTCATCCATCTCTTCTTCCTGCATTTCCTGGCCTTGAAGCATGGAAACAAGCACTTGAATATGGCGTTAAATTTACAGGTTGCACAGTCCATTTTGTTGATGAAGGAGTTGATTCAGGACCAATAATTTTACAGGCAGTTGTTCCAGTTCTTCCTGATGATACCCCTGAAATACTCCATAAAAGAATTCAGGAAAAAGAACACATAATTTATCCTCTTGCAGTAAGATTAATTGCTGAAGGAAGAATAAGTATATCAGGGAGAAAGGTTTATATTAGATGAAAGAAGAAATAATAAGGAAAGCAAAATTAAAAGATGTAAATGAAATAAGGAAAATAGTCAATTATTTTGCAGCAGAAGGAAAAATGCTTCCTCTTTCATTAAACCAGATTTATGAAAAAATAAGGGATTTTACTGTTATTGAAAAAAATGGAAAGATAATTGGTTGTGGTGCATTGAAAATAATATGGAAGGACCTTGCAGAAATAAGATCTATCGCAATAAAAAAGAAATTTCACAAAAAAGGTTATGGTAAAAAACTTATTGAAAGTTTATTAAAAGAAGCAGAAGAAATTGATATTAAAAAAGTATTTGTTCTTACCTATGTGCCACAATTTTTTGAAAAATTTGGTTTTGAAAGAACAACAAAATCAAAACTTCCTCATAAAATATGGGTTGACTGCATAAATTGTCCGAAATTTCCCAGATGTGATGAAATTCCTATGATAAAGATAATAAAAAAATGAAAAAAATTCTGATTTTAATTTTAACACTATCAAATTTATGCTTTTCTAAGGTTTTTATTAAGGATGAAATTAAAATAAATAACTCAAATGAAGAAGTTTTTGTTATTGGTGAAAATATTGAATTGAATGGGTTATTTGAAAATGATTTTATTGGAATGGGAAAAAGCATAAGTGGAAATTTTAAAATTTATGGCGATTTTCTATCCTCTGCCTTAAATCAAAAAATTTCTTCAACAATTGAAAACGATTTTTATTCAATAGGACACAGGGTGTTTTTCACAGGAAAAATTGGTGGTAGTTTTACATGTATGGCAAGAAATATAGAAATTAAAAATTCAGAAATTAAAGGTAGTTTAAGGATAATTGGGAACAATGTTAACATTGAAAATATTAAAGTTTTTCAAAAAACATCAATATATGGGGGTAAAATAAAAATTTCAGGTAATTTTTCAGATATTATTTTACACGGAGATGAAATTGAAATCGAAAAAGGAACAAAAATTTTTGGTGATTTAATATATTATTCTCCAAAAGAGATTTATGCACCTGAAGTAGAAATTAAAGGGAAAATTGAATGGAAAAAGCCATATGGAGAAAAAATTAAAGAAAAAACAGCAAAACTGAAAAGATTAAAATTTCTCTATTCACTTTTATCTTTAATTTTCCCTTATATTTTACTTTTAATCTGGGCTCCTAATCTATTAAAATCAACAGTTTTAACAGTTGGAAGAAATTTTATAAAATCTTTAATTTTTGGTTTCATATTTGTAATAATTTCAAGTGTTTTCATTTTAATTTTTCTCATCACAATCATAGGTGTTCCAATAGGTTTAATTTTAATCTCTGTTTTTTTATCCACTCTTTATATTTCAAGAGGTTTTATTTTCATTTATCTCGCAAAAATGATTTTCTATAAATTTGAGGATAAAAAATTTGTATGGATCCTATCAATCATAATTGGTATTTTAATTTTTAACCTTTTATCTTTGAATTCCACATTGAAGATTATTTTAAATATAATTTCTTGCTGTTCTGGATTTGGTGCTTTTTTACTTGATAGATTTAAACTTTATAAAAAATTAAGAGAAGAAAAATTCCTTTAAAAAGAAATTGATGAAAAAGTTGAAAATGTTATAATTAATCAAAAAAAGGAGAAATATGAAAATAGTAATTGCTTATTCGGGCGGACTTGACACTTCAGTTGCTATCAGATATTTAAAAGAAAAGTATAATGCAGAAATTATTGCCTATACTTCAAATATTGGTCAGAAAATAGAATCTCCTGATATTCTTGAAGAACGTGCTAAAAAGGCAGGAGCAAAAAAATTCTATTATGAGGACTTGAAAGAAAAATTTGTTAATGAATATATTATACCAGCACTTAAAGCAGGAGCAATCTATCAGGATAAATATCCTCTTGCAACTTCTCTCTCAAGACCATTAATAGCAGAATCTCTTATTAAAATTGCAAAAAAGGAAAAAGCAGATGCAGTGAGTCATGGATGTACAGGAAAGGGAAATGACCAGGTTAGATTTGAACTTACATTTAAATATCTTGCACCTACACTTAAAGTTATTGCACCTTTAAGAGAATGGGAATTTAAATCAAGAGAACAAGAAATTGAATATGCAAAAGAAAAAGGGATACCAATCTCAACTACAAAGAAAAAGCCATACAGTATTGATGAAAATTTATGGGGGATATCAATTGAATGCGGAGTCCTTGAAGACCCATACACTGAACCACCTGAAGATGCATATCAAATAACCACTTCTCCTGAGAAAGCACCTGAAAAACCAGAATATATTGAAATTGAATTTGAAAAAGGAGTCCCTTTTGCACTTAATGGGAAAAAAATGAAATTAGTTGAAATGATTGAAAATTTAAATAAAATTGGTGGGAAGCATGGAGTTGGAAGGATTGATATGATAGAGGATAGACTGGTTGGAATAAAATCAAGGGAAATATATGAAGCACCAGCAGCAGTAATTTTACATACAGCACATAATGAAATTGAAAAACTTGTCTTTTCAAGGGATTTATATGAATTCAAAAAAATTGTTTCAATAAGGTATTCCCAATTGATTTATTTTGGCCAGTGGTTTTCAGAATTAAGAAAATCTCTTGACAGATTTATTGAAGAAAGTCAGAAATATGTATCAGGAAAGGTAAAATTAAAACTGTATAAAGGAAATTGTATAATTGCAGGAAGAAAATCTCCATATTCTCTCTATAAGGAAGAACTTGCAACATATACAGAAAAAGATATATTTGACCATAAAGCATCAACTGGTTTTATTGAGATATTTGGACTTACAAGTAAACTTGAAGGAGAAAGAAATGAAGAAAAATAAAAAGGTTAAAATTGAAGAAAAAGAGGAAAAGACAAGAAATTTTTTAAAAGCAGCCCTTTTTGATTATCCTGACTGGATTCCTTGCGGATTTGGATTTTTACCTGCAACATGGTTTAAATATGGTGAAGAACTTGAAAAAATTATTCTTTCACATCCTTTAATTTTCCCTAACTATAAAAAAGGGAGTTTTAAAAATATAAATTTATCTCCCGAATATAAAAAGGGAAGATTTAAGGATGTATGGGGAATTGTATGGGAAAATTTACAAGAAGGAATATGTGGAGCACCTGTGGAAGAACTTGCACCTTTAAAAAACTGGGATAATTTTGAAAAATTTAAAGCACCTGACCCTTTAAAATATGATAGATATGGAAATGAAATTGACTGGGAAAGAGTAAAATTAAATATTGAAAGAGCAAAAAAAGATGGGAAAATTGCAGGTGGCGGTTTATTTCATGGTTCAATGTATATGCAACTTTATTATTTAAGAGGATTTGAAAACTTTATGATTGATATAGCAATGGATGAACCAAAACTATTAAAATTGATAGATATGGTCTGTGATTATAATATGAAAATTATTGAAAAATACATAGAAATTGGTGCTGAATGGATGGGATTTGGAGATGACCTTGGTCTACAGAAATCCTTACCTATTAGTCCTGAAAAATGGAGAAAATATATAAAACCACCTTATAAAAAAATGTTTGAAAAATGTGTTGAAAATGGAGTTATTGTTTACCTTCATTCAGATGGATATATTCTTGATATAATACCTGATTTAATTGAATGCGGACTTGATATGATAAATCCACAAATTAGACCAAACACACTTGAAGGTATAGAAAAATACTGTAAAGGTAAAATTGCAGTAAATCTTGACCTTGACAGACAACTATTCCCATTTGCCCAAAAAAGAGAAATTGAAGAACATATAAAAAAAGTAATTGACAGATTAAATTTACCAGAAGGGGGATTATCTTTAAGTATTGAAATAGGGCCGGATGTTCCACTTGAAATTCTTGAAACAATATGTAATACCCTGGAAAAATTGAACTGCCGGGGCTGGTGAAATGGAAATATATGTTGGAACAAGTGGCTGGCTATATAGTTGGAATGAAGGAAAGAGTTTTGATTGGTATGTTGAAAATTCAAAATTAAATTCAGTAGAACTAAATGCCTCATTTTACAGATTTCCTTTTCAAAATCAGATTAAGGGATGGGCAAATAAATCAAAAAATATTTTTTTTTCAATTAAAGTCCATAGAAAAATAACCCATTTATTAAAATTAAGTGAAGAAAGTAAAAATGTGTGGAATGATTTTAAAAATCTATTCTTACCACTTGAAGAAAAAATAAAATTTTACCTTTTTCAGATGCCTCCAGGTTTTTCAATAGAATTTTTTGATAAAATTGTTAATTTTTTCAGTGATTTTAAAGAAAAAGATAAGATTGCTTTAGAATTTAGACATAAAAGTTGGTTTAATAATGAATGGGTAAAGAAAGTTGAAGAAATCGGGATTGTTTTTGTAAGTGTTGATAGTCCTGAAATTAAATCATTTATTGTAAAAACAAATAATACAGTTTATTTAAGATTTCATGGAAGGACTGGCTGGTATTCACATAATTATACTGATAAAGAACTTAATGAAATTGTCAAAAAAATAAAAGAATTAAAACCTGAAAGAATTTTTGCTTATTTCAATAACAACCACAATATGCTTTCAAATGCCCAAAAATTTTACAGAAAACTTAAATAACTCCTTCCCAAACCCCTTGTCTTTCAACAATCCCCAGAGCCCACCTTTAAGGTGGGAAAATTGGGGGGGGGTGTTTTTTTACATATGAAGTTAAAAGAAGTAAAATATTTAAAATGGAAGATATAATTGGAAAAGAGTTTAAATGCAAGAAGTGTGGAGAAATTCATAAAGTTGATGTTAAAGATATAAAATATGGTAGTTTAAATGAAATTGATGAGTTTATTTTTAAAATTTATGGTAAGGATAAAAAAATACTGGTTTTATGCGATGAAATTACATATGAAGTCTGTGGTAGAAAAATTTGCGAAAATTTAAAATATAATAGTGGCTCTCCTCTTGTACTTAAACCAGAAAAGGGAAAAAAGGTTTATGCAAAATATGAGTATATTGAAGAAATTGAAAAAAACATTAAAGATAAAGATTTAATTTTAACTTGTGGAACTGGAACAATAACAGATTTAGGGAAATTGGCAGGTGATAAAAATAAAATACCTGTGATTTCCTTTCCAACTGCACCAAGTATGAATGGATATACATCTCCTGTTTCTGCATATATAAAAGACGGTGTTAAAATTACAAGTCCTGTTAAAGTGTGTGAATATGTCTATATAGATGAAGATATAATAACAAATGCACCTATTGAACTTATAAAGGCTGGCTTTGCTGATTCACTTGCTAAAGGTTTTGCAAATTCTGACTGGAAAATATCATCAATACTAACAGGAGAAAAATTCTGTGCTCTCCCATTAAAAATTGTGAGTGAAACAGAGAAAAAGTATGTAAATAAAGGCGATTTAATTAAAAAGAGGGATAAAAAAATTATTAAAAGTATTATGAAAGGACTCAATCTTGGTGGAATTTCAATGATTATTGCAGGCTCTTCCTCTCCTGCATCAGGAGGAGAACATTTAATTTCACACTTTCTTGATATGTATTCCCATCAGAATAAAATTGAACCATTTACCTTTCATGGATTACAGGTAGGGACTGGTGTTTATATAAGTTCTTTAATTTATGATTTATTGAGGGATTTTAAAACTGATGAAATTTGTGAAAGAATAAAACAAAGAAAGATAGATTATAATGAAAAATTTGAATATCTGTGTTCTTTATTCCCTTCAAGCAAAAATATTCTTAAAAAAATATTTGATAAAAAAATAAAAGTTGTAGAAGTGATTAAAGAAAAATTACCTTTAAAATGGGAAAAGATAAAAAAAGAAGCAATGCCATTGGTTTATTCACCTTATGAAATAGAAAAATTTTTAAAAAAAGCAGAATGTCCATTACATTTAAGTGAAATCTGCAATGACAAAAAACTTATTAAAAATGCAATTTTACTGTCAAGATTTATAAGAGATAGAATTACTATTCTTGACATTGCTGATGAAGTTGGAGTACTTGATGAATTTGTTTACAAATATTTAAAATGAACGAAAAAGAAATAATTGAATTTTTAAAAAGGAATTTTAAAAGCAAAAAAGCAGTAATAGGTATAGGTGATGATTGTGCAGTAATTGAATATTCTAAAAAATATTGGTTAATTTTAACAACAGATACCATTGTTGAAAATATCCATTTTGAGAAAGAAAAATTCACCTGGAAACAAATTGGAAAAAAGGCAATGGCGGTCAATTTAAGTGACATATCAGCAATGGGTGGAATTCCTGAATTTGCACTTGTTTCTCTTGGATTACCTGAAAGTAATTTTGAAATTATAAAGGAATTGACCGAAGGGATAAAAGAAATGTGTAAAAGGTATAAATTCGAGATAATAGGAGGAAATTTAACAAGGTCTGAAAAATTTTTTATGGATGTTTTTATGGGGGGAATAGTTGAGAAGAAATATTTAAAAACAAGAAAGGGCGCAAAACCAGGAGATTTTATTTATGTAACAGGAACTCTTGGTGCCTCACAGAGAAAAAAACAATTCAATATAGAGCCAAGAATTTTTGAGGTAAGAGAAATAATAAAAAAATATAAAGTTAATTCAATGATTGATATATCTGACGGTCTTTCTTCTGACCTGATTAAATTATGTGAAGCAAATAAAGTTGGCTTTAAACTATATCTTGAAAATTTACCTGTTTCGGATGAAGCAAAAAAGATAAGTAAAGATAAATTTGAAGAAATTTTGCATGCTTTAAATGATGGTGAGGATTATGAAATTTTATTCACAGCACCAGTAAATGAAAAAATATCCGAAAAAATTGGAAAAACGAAAATAACAAAAATAGGAGAGATAATTAAAGAAAGAAAATATACAGGCATTTTTGAAGGTAAAATTATTGAAATAAAAGATAAAGGTTTTTCACATTTTTAATGGAAAATCTGAAAATACTTGTTAAGTGGATAGTTATTTATATTTTAGTTTTATTAAGTTTAAAAAAAATAAATCCTGCTTTTGTTTATTTATCCTCATCTATTTGTTTTCTTATAGGTTTCCTTTTAAGAAAATTTAATATATATCCAGGGAAACCAGAACCACTTTACCTTGATTTTCTTACCTTTTTAATCTCATTATCTCTTTTTATAATGGTAAAAGCAGGAGGTAAAATAAACTTACAAGTAGGATTTTTAATTATACTTTCTATTCACTTGATTTATAATATTTCAAAAATAACAAATTCACTCATAAGTCATTGACTATCAACCACTTGCGAACATCGGAGGTTATCTATTGTCAACTTTTAATAAATCAGTTTTAATTTTTAGTATCGTTAGGAGTACATAAAAAATTAAAGTTATCAGAAAAAATTTTAACCAAAAGAAGTTAACAATTTTTCTATAAACAAGAATTTGTTTTAGTGTATCGGTAAGATTAAATCCTATAATCATACCGAATAAAGTTTGAAATTCCCTATCAATAAGACTTTTAAATGAAAAAGGCAATTCTGGTTTCTGCCAGTGAGTAAATTTTGGGATGATGGCTGGAGTTGTTTGATAATATTTTAAATAAATTTCACCAAATTTCTCTTTTAAAAATTTTTCTTCTGCAAAAATTATTGAAGTATAGTAAGGAATGAAAAGGAAAATACAAACAAGGATAAACCAGAAATTTTCTGTATAAAGAAGTAGACCTAAAAATATAAAAAAATTGCCCACATAAAGAGGATGTCTTAATATAGAGTACAAACCAGTAGTATTGAGTTTTTCTGCTTCCTGTTTACTAACCCTTCCAGAAGTTCCTTTTGGCACATAACCAGCAACTAAACATCTTATAATTATACCTATAAGGGAAACATTAAAGCAAAACCATTTAAAAAACAAACTTTCGTTGTATAATGACTTATTTTTTAATACAAAAAATAAAAAAGGGACAAGAACTAATGGGATAAAACTTCTCCATTTAAAGAAAAAATTTCCTATTTTTTCAACTCTTTCCTTTATTTTCATCAAATTTTTTATCTCTATTTATACTTACTCAAATCAAACTCAAAAACACAACTTTTTTCTTTCTCATCTTCATATGGTTTAAAAACAGCAACAAGTTTAATTTTTGTATTTTTCGGTATATCCTTATTTGAAAACTTAACCTCCCCTTCTGAAATATGGTAGTAATCCCTTGTAAATTGTGAAACCGGACTCATATAATAAGATATTGGCTCTATTTTCTTATCATCATATTCTAAATAAAACTTCACAGTTTTTCCAAATGTTGCATAATTTCCATATAAAGAAACTTTGAAATAAAATTTATCAGCGATATCTCTCAAAGCCATATTTATAACCCTCATATCAACTTTTTGATTTTTTTCAGCGGCATTTTTTGATATTAAAGCAACCCTTAAAAAAGGAGTTATCAAAGTGGCTTTTCCTTTACCATATTCGTATTCATAACCAACCGTCCATTTTTCTGTAAATTCTGTAAAAGTTAAAGATGCGTTGTCTTTTCCATAATTTATAGCTTCATTTATCATATCAGAAGATAAAATTCCCTCTATATTTACTTCATTTCTACCGCAACCTGATATTAAAATAAAAAGTAAAACCAAAAAAATAATTTTCTTCATTTTCTCATTTTTATTTTTTTTTATTTTAACCTTTTTTCTTTATTAAGGTCAAATTTTATGTTAACATAAATTAAAAAAAGGAGTAAAATGGAAAAAGTTTTAATTTTTGATACAACTTTAAGGGATGGAGAGCAATCTCCCGGAGCAAGTTTAACAAGTGATGAAAAACTTAAAATTGCTTTACAACTTGAAAAACTTGGAGTTGATATTATTGAAGCGGGTTTTCCTATTTCAAGTCCAGATGATGCAAAAGCAGTTGAAATTATTGGAGAAAATATAAAAAATTCAATTGTCTGTGCTCTTGCAAGATGCAGAGATGAAGATATAAATGTTGCTTTAAAATCACTTGAAAAGGCAAAAAAACCACGACTTCATTTATTTCTTGCAACAAGTGAAATACATAGAAAATATAAACTTAAAAAGGCAAAGGAAGAGATAATAAAAATAGCAAAAGAAAAGGTAAAATATGCGAAGAAATTTATAGATGATATTGAATTTTCACCAGAGGATGCATCAAGAACAGAAACAGATTTTTTACTTGAAGTATGTCAGGCGGTTATAGAAGAAGGAGCCAAAACAATAAATATTCCTGATACCGTTGGATATGCAATTCCTGAAGAATTTGGAAATGTTATTAAATTTTTAAAGGAAAATTTACCTGAAAATATAATTATAAGTGTTCACTGCCATAATGACCTTGGACTTGCTGTAGCAAATTCTCTCACTGCAATTAGAAATGGAGCAAGACAGGTAGAATGTACAATAAATGGAATTGGTGAAAGGGCAGGAAATGCTTCACTTGAAGAAATTGTTATGAATCTTGTTGTCAGAAAAAATTATTATAATGTCCAGACAAATATAAAAACTGAGGAGATTTATAAAACGAGTCGTCTTGTCTCCACCTTGACAGGAATTCCAGTTCAGCCAAATAAAGCAATTGTAGGTAAAAATGCTTTCAGACATGAAGCAGGAATACATCAAGATGGAATATTGAAATATCGTCTTACATATGAAATTATGGACCCAAAAATGATTGGAATACCTGAAAGTGAACTTGTTCTTGGAAAACATTCAGGAAGACATGCATTAAGGGAACGATTAAAAATTCTTGGATTTGAATTTGAAGATGAAAAATTTGAAGTGATATTTGAAAAATTTAAAAAACTTGCAGAGAAGAAAAAAGATATACATGATATTGATTTAATTGCAATGGCGGAAGAGGAATTCGTTTCCGTTAAACCTGTTTATACACTTGAATATTTTCATATAATCTCGGGTTCATCCACAATTCCATCTGCAACAGTTCGTCTAAAAAAAGATAAAAAAATAATTGAAGATGCTTCAAGAGGAGATGGACCTGTTGATGCACTTTATAAAGCAATTGACAGAATTACAAAACTTTCTCCTGTATTGAAGGAATATAAAATTAATGCGATAACAGGAGGAAAAGATGCCCAAGGGGAAGTAAATGTTACTCTTGAAATAAATGGTATTACTGTTTATGGAAAGGGAGTCAGTACCGATATAATAGAAGCCAGTGGTAAGGCATATATAAATGCAATAAATTTTTATCTTGTAAGAAAAGATTTAGGGAAGAAAGTAATAAAAGGAGCTTAAAATGACCATTTCACAAAAAATTCTTTTATCTCATTGTAAAGACAGAGAAATATATCCTGGTAAATATGTTGAATGTGATGTTGACCTTATACTTGCAAATGATATAACAGGACCTCTTGCTATTGAAGAATTTGAAAAAGTTGGCGCAAAAAAAGTATTTAACCCTGAAAAAATTGTTCTTGTTCCAGATCATTTTACTCCATGCAAGGATATAAAAAGTGCTGAACTTGTAAAAAAATTAAGGGAATTTTCAAAAAGACATAAGGTTAGATTTTATGAAATAGGAAAAGTTGGTATTGAACATGCTCTTTTACCTGAAGAAGGATTGACTTTACCAGGACAATTGATAATTGGAGCAGATAGTCATACATGCACATATGGAGCAGTTGGATGTTTTTCAACCGGAGTTGGAAGCACAGATACTGCCTATGCAATGATTACAGGGAAATTATGGTTTAAAGTCCCTTCAACAATTAAATTTTATTATTATGGAAAGTTGAATGATTATGTTGGCGGTAAGGATTTAATTCTTTATACAATAGGTTTAATCGGTGTTGATGGAGCAAATTATAAAAGTATGGAATTTACAGGACCTGTTATTGAAAATTTACCAATTGATGATAGATTTACAATATGTAATATGGCAATTGAGGCAGGAGCAAAAAATGGGATAATAAAGCCTGATAGAATTACTGAAGAATATTTTAAAGGGATTGGAAAAGATATTAAAATTGATGAAAATTTAAAAACGGACAGTGAAAAAGATTACGAAAAAATAGTTGAAATAGATGTAAGTAAAATTGAACCACAGGTGGCTGCTCCACATCTACCCAGTAATTCAAAAAGTGTAAGAGAATATGAAAATGTAAAGATTGATCAGGTTGTTATTGGCTCATGCACAAACGGAAGAATAAGTGATTTAAGGAAAGCAGCAAAAATATTAAAAGGGAAAAAAGTTCATCCAGAGGTAAGATGTATTATAATTCCAGCGACACAAAAAGTTTATAAAATGGCATTAAATGAAGGTTTAATTGATATATTTATTGAAGCAGGTTGTGTAATTTCTCCTCCAACTTGTGGTCCATGTCTTGGAGGACATATGGGAGTTCTTGCAAAAGGAGAAGTGGCATTAGCAACAACAAATAGAAACTTTATAGGAAGAATGGGGCATCCTGAAAGTTATGTATATCTATCAAATCCTGAAGTGGCAGCAGCAAGCAGTATAAAAGGGAGAATATGTAATCCTGAAGAAGTTGTATAAAATTAAGAAATTAAAGGAGAAAAAATGAAAGTAAAAGGAAAGGTATGGAAATTCGGAGATCATATAAATACAGATGATATAATTGCAGCAAGATATTTAAATACAACTGATGAAAAAGAACTTGCCTCTCACTGCTTTGAAACAATAAGACCTGAGTTTTCAAAAAAAGTTAAAAAGGGAGATATAATTGTTGCAGGTGAAAATTTTGGTTGTGGGAGCAGTAGAGAGCATGCACCAGTTTCAATTAAAGGTTGCGGTATTTCAGTTGTTATCGCAAAAAGTTTTGCAAGAATATTTTTCAGAAATTCAATAAATATAGGACTTCCTTTAATTGAAATAAAAGAAGGAGATGAAATAAATGAGGGAGATGAACTTGAAATTGATTTTGAAAACGGAATTATAAAAAATATCAATACTGGTAAAACTTATAAATTTCAAAAATATCCAGAATTTTTGCAAAATATAATAAATGCTGGTGGATTAATGTCTCTTGCCAGAAAAATTATTGAGTAAAATGAAAATAGTTGAAACAAATTTAAATTTTGAAATAGAAAATTTTAAAAAACCACTTGGATTTAAGGGAAAATTTTTAAGTGGCGCATGGCAGGTAATAACATATCTTAAAAGTGAAAACAATTATTCAATTGGCATTGGAACTCAAAGTGTTTTATGGTCTGATAGTAATGTTTTTTCTGAAAATAGTGAAGCAGGTGGAAATTCATTGATGTTTGCAACTACTCAATTTGCTTTAAAATTGGTAAAAGGAAAAGAAATAGAAAATCCAGTTAAAACACTTGAAGAGATTTTTCCCGTTGTCCATAATTATGCAAAAAAAATTACAGGAAGAAATGATTTAAGGGAAACATTTACATTGAATTCACTTGTTTCAGTTGATAATGCTTTATGGATAATTTATGCGAAAGAAAATAATAAATTAAACTTTTTTGAAATGATACCTGAAGAATATAGAAAACATTTTAAATATAGACATGAAAAAATTGCCTGTATTCCTTTAATTTCATATGCTGTAACAATTGAAGAGATTGAAAAAATGATAAGTAATGGCTTTTTTATTTTAAAAATTAAAATTGGCTCTGACCCTGAAAGCGATGGGGATAGAGAAAAGATGCTTAAATGGGATATGGAAAGAATTAAAAGTATTCATGAAAAATTTAAAAATTACTATACACCTTATACAAAAAATGGAAAATTACCATATTATTTTGATGCAAATGGAAGATATGATTCAAAGGATAAATTGAAAAAACTCATTGATTTTATTGACAAAATTGGCGCTTTTGAACAGGTAATTATTATTGAAGAACCATTTCCTGAAGAACTTGAAATAGATGTTAGTGATTTACCTTTAAGAATTGTTGCTGATGAAAGTGCTCATACAGATAAAAATGTAATTGAAAGAAGTCAAATGGGATATAAAGGTGTGGCATTAAAACCAATAGCAAAGACATTGAGTATGACTTTAAAAATACTGAATGAAGCAGAAAAAAGAAATATGGATTATTTCTGTGCTGATTTGACAGTTATACCAATCCTTGCTGAATGGAATAAAATTTTCTCATCAGGGATTAAAACACTTCCTGAATTAAAAATACCGATTGTTGAATCAAATGGATTTCAATATTATAAAGAATGGGAAAAACTTTTAAAATATCATCCCTTTTATGGGAAAAAATGGGTATCTTCTGAAGACGGAATATTTAATCTTGACTATGAATTTTATAAAGAAAGTGGTGGGATATTTGAAATTTCTGAACACTATAAAAATCTTGTTATTTAAAGAAAGGAGTAAAAATGGAGAAAAAATATAAAATAGGAGTTATTGGAGGAGATGGAATTGGTCCTGAAATTATAAAAGAAGGGATGAAAGTTATTGATAGTGTGAGTGAAGTTTGTGATTTTAAAATTGAATGGATTGAGTATGATTTTGGCGGGGAGAGATATTTAAAAACAGGTGAGACATTACCAGATAGTGCAATTGAAGAATTTAAAAAACTTGATGCAATTTATCTTGGTGCGGTGGGTCATCCAGAAGTCCCTCCTGGAATACTTGAAAAGGGAATATTGCTTAAAATTAGATTTGAACTTGACCAGTATATAAATTTAAGACCTGTAAAATTATATCCAGGTGTGGATTGCCCATTAAAGAACAAAAAACCAGAAGATATTGATTATGTTGTTATAAGAGAAAATACTGAAGGGCTTTATTGTGGAATTGGAGGAAATTTTAAAAAAGGAACAGATGATGAAATAGCAACTCAATTATCAATAAATACAAAAAAAGGTGTGGCAAGATGTATAAAATATGCTTTTAAACTTGCAAGAGATAGAAATAAAAAGAAATCACTTACAGTCGTTGATAAAGCAAATGTTTTAACCTACGAAGGAGATCTCTGGAGAAGAACTGCGATAGAACTTTCAAAAGATTTCCCTGATATTAAACTTGATTTTGCCTTTGTAGATGCTACATGTATGTGGATGGTTAAAAATCCTGAATGGTTTGATGTAATAGTGACAAATAATATGTTTGGAGATATAATAACAGACCTTGGAGCAATAACACAGGGAGGACTTGGAATAGCAGCAGGTGGAAACATAAATCCTGATGGTGTGAGTATGTTTGAACCAATTCATGGGTCTGCTCCAAAATATGCTGGAAAAAATATTGCCTGCCCACTTGCAACTATATCTGCGGGAGGAATGATGCTTGAAGAACTTGGTGAAATAAAAGCAGCAGAATTGATAGAAAAAGCAATAATAAAAGCCCTTTCAGAACGTTATATCAAATCCCTTGAAGCAGGAAAAATGGGAATGAGTACAAATGAAGTTGGAGATCTAATAGCAAAATTTGTTAAAGAAATAAAATAAACTTTTTAAATCATTTATTCGTCAAATTATAAAGGACTGGCACCAAAAAAGGAGGTGAGTTATGATGAAGAAGTTTTTAACAACTCTTTCAGGACTGATTTTTTTAACAACTATTGGTATTTCTCTATTTGCTGGCGAAAATACAGAAAAACCTAAAACTAAAGCAAACATTGAAAAAACAGAAAAGAAAGAAAATCTTAAAAAAATTAACAAAGCATATGGAGAGATAACAAAAATTGATTTAGAAACAAATACTCTAACACTTAAACAGGAAGACGGAACCGAAATAGTTTTAAAAGCAACAACTGACAAAATGAAGGAGGAAATTAAAAAATATAAAGTAGGTGATAAGGTAAAAGTTTTATACATTAAAAATACAGAAAATATTTTGTTTAGAATAATTATGCCAGAAGAAAAAAAGAAAAGGGAAGAAAAAGGCCAGAAAAAGAACTAATTTTTTAAAATATTTTAAAGGTGCCAGTCCTTTTTATTTATAAAAAGAAACTAAAAAACCATTTTCTGGATTGAAGAATAATTCATAAAGAACTTTTTCAAATTTATCACCCTTCTGTTTAATAAATGGTTTTTTAACTTTACCAAGAATATAACTTAATATCTGAACATTATCAGAACCCGCCCTTAAATAATTAAGAATATCTCTTCCTGTATAAATTCCTCCTGTCCCTGAAATAGAAAAATCTGGAAATGCTCTTTTAACTTCTTTTATTACTTTTAAATTCCTTTCCCTTAAAATACTGCCTCCCCATGCAGAATTTATATCTTTTCTAAATATCCTGTTTCCAATTATAACTCCATCTGATTTACCTTTTATCGCTTCTTCTACAATTTCAACCTGAAAATCAATTCCATAATCAAGATTTAAAATTTTCGGGAAAACAGAAATCTCACTTGAAATTTTTTTTATAATTTGAGGAATTTCTCTATAAATTCTCAATATATTTTCTTTCATAACAATCTCTTTTTCATTTTTTAAACCAGGGCAGAAATCAATTTCAAAAATTCTATACCCTATTTCATATAACTTTTTTGTTGTATATATCCATTCCTCTTCTTTAAATTTCTCTCCTGGTCCTGGTAAATGACATAAAATTGAAGCAACAATTAAAAAATTACTATCATTAAAATTAAAAACATCTTTTGCAAAATTTAAATACTCTTCCATACTTCTATTATCTGCTCTTCCATCCCAAATTATCACAGGAAAAGCACCTTCTTTATCAAATTCTTCATATACTGTTTTTAAATATGTCATTTTTTTTCTATACTCTATCATAGAACAATTCCCATTTTCATCCTCACCCACAAGTGATTTTAATACACAACCTGAATAACCTGCTTTTTTAATCCTTTCTATCTGCCATTTTTCTCTTGTTAACTGTCCGGGAGCAACAAGCACTGGATGAGTTAAAATAAAATTTCCATATTTTGCTCTCAAATCTATTCCGAGTTGGTCTTTTACTATTTCAGGAAATTTTTCGTCAATAGGATTTTCAAGGTAATATTCGTTCAATTCCCTCAATTTTTTTTCAAATTCCATTTTTAAATTCCTTATAAAGTGTTCTTATCTCTTCTTTCTCCTTTTTACTTAATGGTAATAATGGTTCCCTCACAAGAGAATTTTTGAAAATACCCATATTTACAAGAAATTCCTTAATTCTTGCTCTATAATCTCTGACAGGATTTTTGAAGCAATATATACATATTTTTTCTATCCTTTTGAATAGATTTAATCCCTCATCGTATTTTTTCTCTTTAATTTTCTTTATCACTTCTACCTGAATATCTGTAAATATTGAACCAAATCCAATTAAAGCACCATCTGCACCAAGAAGAAAAGATTCGGGTATAAAGTTATCATTTCCGGTTAAAATTTCTATTCTTCTATGTAATGAATTTAAAAAATCAACAGTTTCTTTAAATTTCAATGCATCAAAAGTTGCTTCTTTAATTGCAACAACATTTTCAATTTCAACAAGTTCTTTAAGTGTCTCAAAATGATAATATGTTCCTCCAAGTGCTTCCTGGAGTTGAAATATAATCATTCCAAGCCCTATTTTTGAAATTTTCTCATGATACTTTATTATCAAACTATCTTTGGTAGGTCCTCCTTTAAATGCAGGATGAGGAAAAACTAAAAAATAATTAACTCCAGTGTCTTTAAATTCCTTTCCTGCTTCAATTACATCTGTAGTGGTTTGACCTCCAAGTCCACTTATTAAAGGAATTTTATCTCCTATTATCTCTTTGATTATTTTTATATTTTTCTTCCTTTCCTCATGTGTTAAAAAGTGCCCTTCTCCTGCATCACTATTTATGACAATCCCTTTAATTTCAAACTGACTTATCCACTCAACATATTTTCTCAACAATTCTTCATCTATTTTATAATTTTCCTTATATGGAATAACAATTGCTGGAAGTAATCCATTTAAATTTTTCATATTGCCTCCTTTCTTATTTTAGAGCAACTTACAAAAAGAAATTATATCATAAAAAAAATTATGTATAAATATACGTTTCTTTCTACTATTTAACCCGAATAATTATTTTCTTGGAGGAAACCTCAGTCATTTTAAAGGAAATTGTGACTAACCCTCTATCAATTGAAAAATCAAAATCTTTTTTGACATCATCCATTTTTATTTCTATTTTTTTAATTCTATAATTTTTCACTTTTAAAATTAATCTCTCCAACTCTATAAAACCTTTTAAAATATCTATTTCAATCAATTCTTCTTTTTTATCAACAAAATATCTGTAATTACCCCAGGCAGTTCCAGTTGAAAAGAAGAGATTTATCTTTTTATGAGAAAGAATGGGACAAAAATAAACTTCTTTTTTAACATTGTCTGCAAAAAAACCAAGAAAAGATAAAATCAAGCCAAAAGCAGAAAGTCCTCTACCATAATGATAACCGCATTCAATATGACAGAAAGGATTTCTTTTTTCTCCATCATATCTATCATCCATTGCTTTAATAATTTTTTCTGCCTCTTTTAATTTTTCCCTTCTGATTAAAAGTGCGGCTATAACAAATTCTTCTCCTGTCCAAACTTCATCACAATAAGGCATTGGAATTTCAGGTCTATCATTTTTGGGAAAAGAGCATACAATAACTCCTTTTTCATTTCCAATTCCATATATTCTCATAAAGTTTATATGTTCTGAAAAATTTATAAAATTGTATTTCATAATTGATGATAATGTTTTTTCAATATATTTTTCATCTACAATTGATCCAAGATTTAAATTATCTGAAAAAAATTGTCCGAGTAGTTGAGAAGTAAGACATCCATTTAAATACTGATAAGGAGGTAATGGCTCTATTTTACATTTTTGAATGAAATATTCTCCATTCCACAGTTGTTCTATTATCTTTTTTCTTCCTTTCTCATATATTTTTTTACATTCATTTTTAAATTTTTCATCATCCATAAAATCTGAAATTACTTCCATCGCTTTCAGGGATGCAAGGTAAATAAAAGAAGTAAAAGGATTTTCTCCATAAAATTCAACATCATAGGTATTGTGTTGTTCTCCTTCCATTAATCCATCTTTATTTTTATCCCAGTTTTCCCAGGAAAATTCAACTGTCTTTTTCAATTTTGGGTATATTCTTTTCAAAAAATCATTATCTCCTGTAATCCTCCATTCCCTGTATGCTTTTAAAATAGTTCCCATCTGTCCATCTGCTGCTGGCTTAAATTTCCATAAATTTATTCCATGCGGAACATTTGTTCTGAAAGCCATATAACCATTCTCATCTGTATTATGAATATAATCAACTTCTCTCTGCCTTTTCATAAATATAGGGAAAAAATAGGAAATAGTAAAATCATAATTATAAACATGGGTGCAGTTTAATGGACAGCAACCACTATTATCAGAACATCCTTCAAACGCATAAAAATTTCCATCTTCGGTAATAAAAAATGTATTACTTCTCAAAGTATTAAATTGTGAACTTATTGTTGTTAAAAAATTTTTAGGAAGTGTCTGGGAGAAAAAAGAACTTGCAAATTTCATACTTTCTTCTTTAAGATATTTCTTAATTTCTATGTAGTAATTTAAAACATCTATTGAATCTGAAAATCTTTTTGAATACCAGTTTCTTAAAATTTTATTTTTAACTCCTTCATCTAAACCCCAGTAATTTATTCTATTTGGAAAATACCATGAAAGATAAAAACTTATTTCCTTTTCTTCTCTTCCTTTAATTTTTTCTTTTACTCCTAAAGTTGCCCAGTATGTTTTTCCTTCTTCACTTTCTTTACTTTCAACAATTTCAAATTCCCCTCTTTTAAATTCCCTCCAGAAATTCTCATAATCATTCCACCAACCAGTTTTTTCCCATTGAGTTTTATAAGAAACATCTTTAGAATCCGTAAATAATGAAATATTACCATATCTTGGACTTTCTATGTCATATTTATTTGATTTTAAATAGAGACCTTTAATTTCTCCATCTTCTTTATAAATATTGATATTCTTTCCAAAACAGATATTTGAATTAGAACTTAAATTTTCAGTTCCATCTGTTCCTATTGGATTCATAATTGAAAAAGCGAGGAACACTTCAAGTTCTTTTCCTGTAAGATTTTTTATTCTATAAGTAAAAATTGCAACAGGTAAAGAAGAATTTTCGTAATCAAGTGGAATAAAAGGGGTAAAAGATTCAAGAGTAATCTTTAAAGGAAAATTTTTATCTGAAAAATCAATAATTGCAAAGGGGAAAAAATTTGTAAATTCAACATTTTCAAAACATGGACATCCTTCCATATTTAAATTTGGGTATCCATGAGAATTTTCAAATGGGGAGAAAGGTCTTCCTGAAACAATTCTATACTTGACTTCATCCTTATCCTTAACTCTTAGAGATACAAAATTTCCATACATCCTTTTTCCCTTTCCAGGTCTATTAAAAATTTCCCAGTCAGTTAAAGAACCCTTCCCTTCAAGAGAAACATTACCAGCACCAATTCCACCAAGTAAAAACTTTATTTGTCTTAACTTATTTCCTTTATATTTAATCCCTTTCATTTTCCCTCCTTTCTCCCACCTCTAAGGTGGGATTAGAAAAAGAGCGCAGGGAAAGGGTTTTCACAACCAATTCAAAAATTTTAGATGTTATGAAAAATAAAATGAGTGTTGCAAAAATTGATATAAGCAAAAAAATAAATAAGTTTAATCTTTGTTGAAAATAATTTTTTGAAAAAATTAAAAAAATTCCAGAAGGTATTGTAGAGAAAAATGCTAATAAAAAAGTTTTTAAAATTCTCCTATAATCCAGTTCTAAATATTTCTTATTAAAAAGATAAAAAAGCAAGAGAAAATTTATAAGTCCTACAAGAGAAGTAGAAAGTGCTATTCCTCCGTGAGCAAGAAATTTCATTAAAATTATATCAAGAATAAAATTTGTAGCAATGCTAAAAATCCCAACTTTTACAGGAGTCCTTGTATCATTAAATGCATAAAAACATCTTGTCATAACTGAAATACCACCATAAAAAATAAGTCCAGGAGAATAAAAAAATAAAGGATATGAAGTCAAATCAACTGATTTAAAATCAAACATCCCTCTTTTAAAAAGAAAAGTAATTATTTCTTTCCTTAAAAAAATTAAAATAAAGATTGAGGGTAAAATTGTTAAAAAAAGAATTTTAAAAGCATAATAAAGATTTTCTTTAAATTTATCAAACTCTTTTTTTGAAAAATTTTCACTTAACCAAGGTAAAATTGCTGTGGAAATTGAAACTCCGAATATTCCAAGAGGTAGTTGATAAAGACGTGTAGCATACCAGAGGCCTGAAACCATTCCAGAAGACAAAAAATTTGCAAGAGAATAATCAACAAGCAGGTTTATAGGACCAACAGCAACTCCAACAATCATTGGAAGAAATAAGTAGCCCATTTTTTTTATTGCAGGATGAGAAAATTTTAAACTTATTCTTGGAGAATACCCGAGTTTTCTTACAGATGGAATAAGTATTAAATACTGACCAATCCCTCCTAAAATAACCCCAACACAGAGTGAAAAAATTCTTTCTTCAAGTGTATTACCAAAAAAACTGGATAAAAACAAGAATAAAATCCAGAAAAAGTCAAGAATGATAGGTGAAATTGAAGGCAAAAAAAATGATTTATAAGAGTTTAAAATTCCTGTATATAAAGCAGAAAGCGAAATAAAAATTAAATATGGAAAGGTAAATTTTAAAAGCAAAAATACATAATACCATTTACTTTCATATATCAAAAATCTCACTCCTATTTCGCTCAGAATAAAAAAAATCAAAAAAAGTGAAAATGTGAAAATAATGGATAATGTGAAAGTTATATTTACTATTTCTCCAAGTTGGTTTTTTTTTTGCTCATCAGATAAATATTCTGTAAAAACAGGAATGAAAGAAGAAGTAAGAGCCCCCTCTGCAAGAAGTCCCCTAAAAAAATTTGGAATCATAAAGGAGAGTAAAAAAGCATCATAAATTTTGGTTGTTCCGAAAAAATTTGCACTTACAATTTCTCTTAATAAACCAAAAAATCTTGAAATTATTGTTCCAAAAGCAAGTAATGATATTGCTTTAAAAATTTTCTTACTCATTTTTGGGTTTTAAAAGAGGGAAAAATATAACTTCTCTTATTGAAGATGAATTGGTAAAAAGCATAACAAGACGGTCAATTCCAATTCCAAGTCCTCCAGCAGGTGGCATTCCATATTCAAGTGCTTCCACAAAATCATAATCAATCTTTTTATCTTTATCCTCTACATCTTTAAATTTTTCTTCAAATCTTCTCAACTGCTCAACAGGGTCATTCAATTCAGAATATGCATTTGCAACCTCAATTCCACCAATAAAAAGTTCAAACCTTTCAGTTATTTCAGAATTATCTTTAAATGTTTTTGCAAGTGGTGAAATTTCTCTGGGATAACCAATGATAAAAGTTGGATTTATAAGAAGTGGCTGAATTTTCTTTTTAAAAATTGCCTCAAGTTTATCAAAAATAGTTTCATTTTCTTCAACTTCTATCTGATATTCCTCTATTTTTTTATTCACTATTTCTTCATCCCTAAAATTCTCAATTCCGGCATATTCTTTAAAAACATCTTCATACTTTATCCTTTTCCATGGCCTTTTCAACTCAATTTTCTTTCCTTGATATTCAAATTCAAGTGAACCAAAAATTTTTTCAGATAATGAACAAATTAATCCCTCTGTTATTTCAATCATCTCTTCGTAATCTCCATAAGCAGAATATAATTCAAGCATTGTAAATTCTGGATTGTGAAGAGTTGAAATCCCTTCATTTCTAAAAGACCTGTTTATCTCATATATTTTCTCAAAATTACCTACAAGAAGTCGTTTTAAATAAAGTTCTGGAGCAATTCTCAAATAAAGTTCCATTTCAAGTGTATTATGGTATGTAATAAATGGTTTTGCATCAGCACCTCCTGGAATGGGATGCATCATAGGGGTTTCAACTTCTACAAATCCAATATTATTCAAATATTCTCTCATAAATTTTAAAATCATAACTCTTTTTTTGAAAATTTCTCTTGCACTTTCATTCATTATCAAATCAAGATACCTTTTTCTAAATCTTATCTCAACATCTCTTAAACCATGCCATTTTTCAGGCAGGGGTCTCAGGGATTTTGAAAGAAGTGTAAAACTTTTAACAAGTATGGTTTTTTCGCCTGTTTTTGTCCTGAATACTTCTCCTTCAATTCCAACAATATCTCCTATATCAAGTTTTTTAAAAATTTCATAATTTTCTGCTCCCACTATATCCTTCCTGAAATAAACCTGAATTTTACCGGAACTATCAACTATATCAGCAAAAGAAGCATTACCATGACCTCTTATGGCTATAATTCTTCCTGCAATTTTAAAATTTCCCTCATCCTTTATTTCACTGATATATGTCTTAAAAAATCTTCTACCATAAACATCAATCCCTTTTTCTTTAAGTTCTTCAAGTTTTTTAATTCTCATTTCTCTCATTTGATTTTCACTCATTTTCTTCTCCTTCTTCACTTTCTATTTTTTCTACTTTAACCCATTTAATTATTTTTTCATCTGCATCCTGAATAACAAACTTATAATTTTTGTATTCAAACTCTTCTTCTTTTTTTGGAAATCTTCCAAAATATGATAAAACAAACCCGGCAATAGTTTCAACATCAATTTCTTCAGGTATTTTCATTCCAAGCAATTCTTCAACTTTTTCAATTTCCATACTTCCTTTCATAAGATACCTTCCTTCACTTATCTTTATATATTCCCTTTCATCTCTCTTAAATTCATCAGAAATTTCTCCAACTATTTCTTCTATAAGGTCTTCCATAGTTACAAGTCCTGCTGTCCCTCCATATTCATCTATAACAATAGCCATCTGTAGTTTTAACATCTGCAGTTCCCTTAAAAGTTCTATAACTTTTTTTGTTTCAGGAATAAAATAAACACTCCTTTTTATATCCTTTGCTTTCAAATTTTCCCAGGAAGGTTCGGTTTGTTTTGCTATAATATCCTTAATATAAACAATTCCCGTAATTTTATCTATATTCTCCTTATAAACTGGCATTCTTGAATAACCTGAAAAACTGATTTTTTTAACGACATCCTGAATGGATGTATTTTCCTCAACCGCAACTATATTAACCCTTGGAGTCATAATTTCTTTTACCATCAAATCACCAAACTCAAATATACTGTGAATCATTTCTTTCTCTTCCCTCTCAATAACTCCTTCCTTTTCTCCTGCTGAAATCATTGCCTTCACATCTTCTTCTGTTAAAACAGGTAATATTGAATCAATTCTCTCCTTGAAAATCATTAAAAAAGAATTTGAAACAAAGAGTAAAATTTTGATGAATGGATAAAAAATTATTGAAAAAATTTTTAATGGATAAGAAGTCAAAAAGGCAATTTTTTCAGAATGTTTTTTAGCAATACTTTTAGGAATTATTTCACCAAAAACAAGAATGATAAAAGTCATAATTCCTGCAATAACTGATGGTATAATCTTATGAAAATAATTGTAGAAAATTGTTGCTCCAAAAACAGAAGCAAGAATATTAACAAAATTATTTCCAACAAGAGTAGTAACAAGTACTTTTTCAGGATTTTCAAACCAGAATTTCAATTTTTCACTTTTTTTTCTATCACTCTCAAGAAGTTTTTGATAATGATATTTTCCAAGTGAAATAAAAGCAGTTTCAGATGCAGAAAAAAATGCGGAAAGAAAAATTAAAAAAATAAGTATCAAATAAGAACTCAATGGAATTTCACTCATTTTATAAGATTTTCACTCCAGTTTTTTAAAACAAAATCTATATTTTTTTCTGATAAATCTTTTATTTTCTTAAATTCATTCAAAAAAACTTCAAGAACTTCAAAAATCTCATATTTCTTACCGGTTATTTCTTCCATACACATATACAAATTTTCTTCCAGTTGTTTACTTTTTTTAACATTTATACCTACACCTGCTATATAAAAATCATCAATCTTCTCAATCAAAATTCCACATATTTTATTTCCTCTTATTATTATATCATTTGGAAACTTTATTTTACAATTCTTAATTCCAAAACTTTTCATTGTCTCAATCAAACTCAATGAAATTATCTCTGAGAGAAAATCTGTTATCTTGCTTTTTTTTATAACAAAGGAAAAGTATAAACCACCAATTGGAGATAACCATTTTCTTCCATACCTTCCTCGTCCTTGACTTTGAGTTTCAGCAACAACAATCCCTTCTTTTCCTTCCTTTACTAAATCCCTTGCAAGTTCCATTGTAGAAGTTGCTTTCTGATAAAAATAAACAGGATAACCTTCAATTTCCATACTCATTCAGAATTATATTTATTCCTTCAAGTGTAAGATATTTCCGTAACTTTTTTTCAATTGACAGAAACTTATAAATTTTTTCACTGTATCCACCAGTAAGAATAATATTTGAAATTTCAAAATCTTTCTTAATTTTTAAAATAATTTTTTCAATAGCGCCTGAAAGTCCATAGATAAGTCCAAGATTAATAGCAGAAGATGTATCATTGCCTATATTTTTTATTTTTGTATTTTTTATTTCCTTTATTAGAGCAGTATTTTTTAATGAGTTGGTCCATAATTCAGGTCCTGGCAGAATAAATCCACCAACAAAAATTTTATTTTTATCAACAACATCAATTGTTGTTGCTGTTCCAATATCAATAACGATACAAGGAGCACCAAAAATTTCAGATGCACCTTTACAATTAATAATCCTGTCAATCCCTACCTTTTCTGGATTTTTTAATTTTAATTTCATTCCACAGATTTTATAATTCAGAAACAATGGCTTGATTTTTAAAATTTTTTCAACCTTTTCTTGAATTACTGAATTTAGACCTGGATAAACAGATGAAACACCTATTTTTTCAATTTTAAAATACTTCAATTCTTCAAAAAAAACCAGTTTGTCAAATTCAGAATTAAGGGATGAAAATATCTTATAAATCTTTCTCCCTTTAAATAATCCTATCTTTATTCTTTTGTTTCCGATATCAATTGCAAGGTTCATTTTATCTAAATAAAATCTAAACCAAAAAAAGAAAAATTTCAAGTTTTTAAATATCCGGCACCGAAAGAAAATTTGAACTTGACAAAATCTAAAATATATGTTTTTATATAAAAAACTTGACAAAATAAAAAATCGTGTATAAAATAAAACTTGACAGATTGAAAATTTGTAGGTATAATAATAACGAAAGTTTATGCATCTTCTTTCTGACTTTAAAAATGCCGGAAAGGAGGTGAATGAAAAATAAAAAGGCAGAAAGTCAGAAAAAAAAGAAGAGCATAAACTGAAAAAAGAAAAGTGCATCCTTAGAAAAGGATAAGTTATAGATAACAAAAGGAGGAAGTAAAAATGAGAAGTAAATTGTTAAAAATCTTGATGGCGGTTTTTGCAGTTTGCTTAATAGCACCTGCATTTTCCGCTGTTGAGAATGTAAAAGTTGGTGGAGATATTGCTGTTTACGGTGTCTTAAGAGGAAATTTTACAAATGAAAATTTACATTTCCTTCAGGCACCTGTAAGAGTTTATGTATCTGCTGACCTTTCTGAGAATGTATCAGTAATGGTTAGATTGTTAAATGAATTTAACTTTGGTTACACTGATTCAGATTATTTAGATACCAATCAGATTTTACTTGATCTTGCTTATATAAAGGTTTCAGATTTACTTGCTCCTGGTCTTTCACTTACAGTTGGAAGACAGGAAATTCAACTTGGAGAAGGACTTGTTGTAGGAAGCAGATACAGAGCAACTACTTATCCAGCCTGGTATATTTATGCTACTGACCTTGGAGTTTTGAAAGCATTTGATGCTATTAGAATTGACTATGCTCCAAAAGCCCTTCCAATGAATTTAATCCTCTTTGGTGCAAAGATAAATGAAAATTTTACAGGCGATGATGAAAATTTATATGGTGCTGACATGGGATTTAAAGTTGCAGATGTTGCCAATATAGATGTCTATTTTGTAAGAGAAGATGCTGAAAACATCAATACATATGGAGCAAGGATTGTATCAGGAATTCCAGCAGTTGAAGGTCTCTCATTAAAAGCAGAATATGCAAAACAATCACAGGCTTCTACTGGATGGGCTTTACTTGCTGGAGCGGAATACAAAATGTCAACAGCAATGAAGCCAATGGTAAAAGTTAACTATGCAAGATATAGTGAGGACTGGACGCTTGTTTACCCATCAAATATTGGTTCAAGAATAGGACCAATCCTTTATGCTTACGATGCTTATAATTATGGATTAGTAGAATATGGAAATGCACAGTTTATTAATCTTGGATTTGGAATTTCACCCACAGAAAAACTTGCTATTTCACTTGATGGATACTGGGGAAGATTCCTTGTGCCATACATTGGAACTGAGAAAAATATTGGATTCGAAGTTGACCTTGGTATTGACTGGAAATATTCAGAAGATTTAACATTTGGACTAATGGGAGGAATGCTTTTCGGAGATAAAGACTATTTTGATGAAAACCCATGGCAGATTATTGGCTGTGTAAAAGTTGCATTCTAAGTTGATACAGAAAGAAACCCCCGGTTACAGTTAAGTAGCCGGGGGTTTTTTATTTTTATAACAATATGATAAAATAAAAGTATAAACAGATATCTTAACTGGATGAAA